>MDTB01147770.1_pt1 | contig 15127 bp, 13 predicted proteins | sample 811161 | NCBI WGS metagenome assembly MDTB01 (sample SAMN05326650, study PRJNA326480) | marine metagenome | isolation source: seawater | place: Mediterranean Sea | collected 2009
CCCCCGGCCACAAACAATACAACAAATCAAAACATTGCCGCAAAACCACTATGCGAACACGAATTGAACCGGTCAAGCACTATCTATGACAAATTTGTTACAATAAAATTTGTGGCCAAGCTCAAAATAGCTCTAAGAAAATACCCTGCGGAAAAAGGCAGGTAAATTTTGCGTTATTCTTTCTTAGTATTTAGCTTCATATAGCGCACTCTTAACTGGCAAAATGAGAAGTAATTTTGAACTGCCAAGATGTTTCAAATCAATTGAAAAAATAGAATGCAAAAATTGGAGATAATATGCCGACCCAAATTTCTGATGTTCCTGAAAACCTCCTAAGTGATTTTGATTTGGTTGCCGATCCGGAAATGATGCGCAACCCACAACAAAGAATGACAGATGCACTCGTCAATGACGGGCGGGATATATTCTACACACCTCATAATGGCGGGCACTGGATTGTCACTAATTATGAAATGGGGCATGAAATTTTGAGCAACCCTGAACTTTATGGTTCATTCCCAATTGGTGTGCCTGCTAATTACGAACAACGCCCGCGCTTGATACCACTAGAAAGTGATCCGCAAAGTCACCCGCGTTATCGTCGCCTCCTGCTCCCGGTATTCGCGCCAAATATCATCAGTAAAATGGAAGACAAAATTCGCCAACGAACAATCAGTGTTCTTGAGGAGGCCCTGCAATCGCCAGAAATTGACTTTCTTTGGGATATTGCCAAACCCATTCCAACAGGTGTGTTTCTGGAAATGCTCGGCCTCCCCCAGCATATGCAACCGCAGTTCTTTGAATGGGAAAACGGTTTTTACAGAGCTGAAACTGTCGAGGCGCGTGTCGATTATGGCCAAAAGATTGCTCACTATTTAAGCCAAGCGGCAGAAGACCATGTCACCAATCCACGCGATGATGTGATGAGCATGTTGCTTGAAGTAGAGGTTGAAGGCGAAAGGCTTTCTCGCGACGAGGTGGATGCAATTTGTTATTTACTGTTTCTCGCCGGGGTGGACACAGTTGCCGCCATGCTGACCTTCATCGCCAATTACCTTGCACAAAATCAGGATCTTTATCAGAAAATTAAAGCCGACAAAGAATTTCTGGAAACGGCAACCGATGAACTCCTCCGTATGCACGCCTTCATCAATCTGAATCGTATATGCGAAGCGGATACCGAATTCCACGGTGTGCATTTCAAACAAGGCGATAATATTGTTGTTCCATCATTCGTTACTGACCGTGATGCGGCAACTTTCCCCGATCCGCATAATTTCAATCCTGAGCGTTCGAAAGTTGAGCGCAATATGCATCATGCTTTTGGTGACGGCCCACATAAATGCATCGGCATGCATCTGGCCAAGCTGGAAGTAAAAATTGTGTTGGAGGAATTTGCCAAGCGGGTTGAAGCATTTTCAATCACTGATGAAAGCAAAATTTCGGCTCATGGCGGCACAACGATGGGCATGGATAATTTACCCATCACATGGACTGCTTGAGCGTCGTTTATCAGCGAACTAAAAAACCTTCTTTAAACCAAGGGAAAAATGCCTCTGTTCACCGGGGAAGTAACGGGCATTTCCAAAAGCAAAATCTGCACGTTTGGCGTATTTTTCATTAAACAAATTCATTACCCGAAGACTTAAAAATGCCCCGTCCGTAATCTCACGCGCCAGTGTCAAATCGACCAAATCGTGACCCGGATAATCATTGTTGTTTCGCTCGTCAGTATAATATTTGCCGGTATATTGCCAGGTGAGCTTTACTGAAGAAACATCATCCGGCCTCCAAATTGCTGAGAAATTACCCAGGCGTCGTGGCGCGGTATCAATATCACTTCCCTTAACAATACCATTAGGCGTATGGCTAAAATCGTAACTATGTAAAGCATATGTTAGTTGAGAACTCAGGGTCAGGTTTTGCGAGGGGCTGAATTGCACATCAAGCTCAAGACCCTCATGACTGGTTTTCCCATTACTCACATTTTCATTATTGGAGTCACGAAAATGAAAATGCTTCTTCTGCATTTTATAAATTGCGATCTCATAACTGAACAACCTCGCTGACGGCCCCATACCTCCCCGCATCCCGATTTCAAAACTGTCAATCTGTTCGGCTTTTATTGTTTCAGGTGTCTGCCCGTTACGAAGGCGGTATAAATCTGTTGTCTGGGGCGCACGATGACCACGTTTAAGATTTGCAAAAAAAGTTTGCTTCCCAATTTTATTTACCCAGCCAAGCTTCGGCGACCATGTTTGAAAATCATCATCTCTATCAGCCGGACGGAAAAATCGTCCAAAAGCGCCATCGCTCGTCTCGTTTTTATATGCATAGGCTGTGTGCTCTCCGCGCAAGCCAATTGTCATTAGGGCGGTCTTACCCATCGGTATTTCACCATGAACAAAACCTGCAAATGTCTCTGCCTTGACGGTGTAATCATACTGGACACCCGGCAAAAATCCAAATTGCGCCGGGCGTTTTTGGATTTGCGTCAGTTCTCCTTCTGTGGCTTCAACATCAAGACCATAAACCAACTCAGATAGAAATTCAGAGGCATCGAATTTTTGCGTAAACGCTGATTGAACACCGACACTATAATGACGGTTGGTTTCTTCCGGGTCAGCACTGGCAAGAAAGTGCATTAAAAAACGCATATCGTGATAACGGATATAAGGTGTCAGGCGCAAAGTTCTGTTGCCAGATAATTTTTTTTCCGCATAAAGAGCCGCCCTAAAACTTTCAGCATTTCTAAATGCGTTGTCATCAGTGTTCTTTTTGGCGAGTTGCTTGTCACGGTAACTTGTTGCGTAGCCGGCAGTTTCTTGCTCTAGATGATTGGCAGATATGACCAACCTATAATCAGTGTCGGCCCCGCCTTTCCACCCAGATTGAAATTTGAGTTTTTGCTGATCAAACCCTGAAGCCGCTCGATAACCTTCAGTTTCACCTGAAAAAGTGACCCCTAGCCTGTAGACTTTTTCGTAACTATCATTTTGTGAACTCATATTTGTTGTGAAACGATTCCTACCATAACTCCCCAATCGCGCTTGAACATTGGAAGTGGGGTCATACGGCGATGGCGCAATAAAATTCACCAGACCATGAACGGCGTTAGACCCATACATGGCGGCGCCCGGGCCTCTAATGACCTCAAGTCGTTCACTATGTTCATTTTGAGCATCAAGCAGCGCATTCACATTTGAAAACCCCGCCGCACGAAACGCTATGCCATCTTCCATAAATAAAAATGACCCTGCACCTGCCCCACCGACAAGCACCGGAGAACGAATTGAAGTCAGATGTTCCACCCCACTTCCGCGATGCATCATCACACCCGGGACAACAGCAAGTGCGTCAACAGGATGGATGAATGTTTCATCCTCATTAATAACACTTATATTCCCGGGCATGTTTTGCTTGAAGGACTCACTCCGCTTACCGGTCACAATTAAGCGCTGAAGCATAAGTTCTTCATGTGCCTCATCAGCCCAAACCTCGTCTGGCGACCAGAAAATAAGCGTAGCCATATAACAGGCAGCAATGAAAAATAATTTAAGGAAACAGAAACGTTGCATGGATTTAATTAATCATGAATTGAGGAAATATCAATTCGTAAAACTGTCGCAGACAAAATAAGCTGTCGCAGACAAAATAAGCTGTCTCAGATGATCGGATGTCGCGGTGAGCGTTTAAAAATTATGACTCAAATTTGACCGGAAACGCATCAAAATAGAATTGAAATTTTTCACGTAAAGCAGATGGTTCAATATCGAAATCGCGTTTTAGGTGATAAGTAATCTGCCCATATTTGCCACGAGGATGATTATCCATAAAGTCCTGCAATTCACCGCGAGCCTTATCTGTTAATTCCAAGCCGGCCTTCTTATAAATAATCTCAAGTGTCGCAAAAGTATCAGCCATAAATTCGTGAAACATAATATCCATGCTCTGCGCCGCAGGAATTTGCGAACGGTCACGAACACATGCCTCAAGTAATTTATAAATTCTATCCGCCCAATAACGACCTATCTCAGGCACATCAATACTATCGCGAATGGCTCGCCGACCATATGCAACCATCGTTGCGGCCGATTGGATAACCGAAACCGGGTCACGATGCGTAATCGGAATAATGGCATCAGGAAATACTTTTTTCAGCACCGGTAATTGCTCAAGATGTTGGGGGCATTTTAGTACCCAGCGCGTTTGTGTCCCACTTGCATCACCGTCCTGCCAAGTAAGAATCTTCAAAACAGTTTTCATATATTCATAATGCGGCGTTTGATCGGTAGAGAAATAAAAATCCCGCCAACGGGGTGAAGTACTCAGCCACTCAAAATTGTATGAAGCAAAATCAGGCCCCATTAATTCAAGCTCCTCATGAATATGTTCTGGATTCATTGGATGCATCGCCGCCATAAGCGGGCTAATTTGCTGCATGGCCTGCCATTGCCCATCACATCTTTCATATCGCGGGTCTTTACCATTTTTCTCCGTCTGTTCGCCGGGTGTCGGGACTGGCTCATAGGACTCCCATAAAGGCAAAGAGCGCAGTCGGCTATCCGCCGCCAGAAGATTCAACAAATGCGTTGTGCCTGAGCGCGGTAACCCTGCCACAATAATTGGAGCATCAATTTTAACATCATGGATTTCGGGGTGACGGGTCAGTAAGTCCTGTATCAGCAAACGGTTTTTGGCAAAAGTCACCAGTTTGCCTCTCAATCCCAGAAGCCCAAGATTATTAATTGTCTTATCCTGCCCCCATTCCTCACACAGCAGGGAAAGCCGGGGCATAAATTCCATATCTCCGAAATCTTCAAGCGACAGCGTGTCTTTGGCTTCTGCTAAAATGTCATCGGGGTTCAGCGCTACAGACATGTCCGCCACCATTTCAATAGCAGCTTGCGCGGCCTCGGTTAGAACCGGCGCAGATAAATCGTCAATTGTGATGATATTTTTTTCCATGACCCCTCCAGAACGGAAAGACTACAACAGGATATCACCGATTGGAATGCTATGTATCAGTGCAATCATACTCTTTAGCCTCAGATATCCTATAAACCTTTACGCATCGCAGAAAATATGGGTAAATCACACTATGTTGCTCGCAGATGTAATTTCAGACCTGGTTACATTCCTAGATGATAAAATCTCAGATGCCCCTTTTACACTCGCTGTTTCCGGCGGTCAGGGGGCTGGCAAATCCACAATGTGCAAAGCCCTTGAGGACGCTTTACTTCCTAAAGGTCAAAAGACCCTCACCCTTTCGCTGGATGATTTTTATCACAGCAAAGCGACGCGACAAATGCTCGCCGACACCATCCATCCGCTATGTGCCACACGCGGCGTACCCGGTACGCATGACCTAACACTCATGCGCCAAACGCTGGCAGCACTTCGCAAGGCTGATGAAACCTCACACACCCCAATTCCGAGATTCAGCAAAAGTCATGATGATAGACTTTCACAGCGAGACTGGTTGATTTTTGAAGGCCGCCCCAATTTAATTATTATTGAGGGCTGGTGTGTCGGTGCAGAGGCCAACTTTATTGCCGAATACTCCCCGACAGATTGGGAAAGCAAGCACGACCCTGATGGAGTTTGGAAGCGTTGGGCTATGGCGCAAGCCGATGCCTATAAGGATATCTGGTCCGCACGAGATGCGCTCATACTATTAAGGCAAAAAGATTTTGAACAGGTTATTGATAGCCGCTGGGCACAAGAACAGCAAAATGCACGTGAAAGTGGTGTCTGGCAGTTTGAAAACCGTGACGCTGTCGCTGATTTTTGCGCCCATTATGAAAGTTGGACAAAGGGCATCTGGGAATATTTACCAAATTACGCTGATTTTCATATTTATCGGGACTCTAACTATGTTTTCAGCTATCTATAGGATGAATACCAAGGCTTAGTAACAGTGTTAAAACATATACTCTCCCGGCATATTGAGTTTATTTATCCGCAATCGGACTCATCGTCTCTGGTTGAGAAAATATGTGAAAGCTTTGACATCTCCCCGACCACTGAAGCTAAAACAGACCAAGAATTTTGGGATGAGAATGACAGCTTTCTCATTACATATGGGGATACGATTTTATCGGATGAAAAACATCCGCTCCAAAACATCCATGAGTTTCTCGGTGAATATCTCGAAAAAGCCATCACCGGCGTCCATATTCTTCCCTATTTCCCCTTCACCTCGGATGATGGCTTTGCCGTGAGCGATTATCGAACTGTCCGCCATGATTTAGGCGATTGGGAGGATATTCAGGGCATCGCAGAGGATTATCGACTGATGTCCGATGTGGTTATCAACCACGCCTCTGCCAACCATGAATGGTTCAAACAGTTTTTATCAAATGAAAATCCTGGGCAGCATTATATCAAAACATCAGATCCGACGGAGAATTTATCTCTCGTAACACGCCCGCGCCCATCCCCTCTGCTTATTCCATTTAAAACCACATCCGGCGAGAAACATGTCTGGTGTACATTCGGTCCAGATCAAGTCGATCTTGATTTTTCTAACCCTGACCTCTTGTGCGAATTTATTTCCCTTATGCGCTTTTATATAAATAAAGGCATTCGTGTGTTTCGGCTTGATGCAGTGGGTTTTTTATGGAAAGAGGCCGGCACGAATTGTCTTCATCTGCCTCAAACCCATGAAATTATCAAACTTATACGCACACTTGTCGACCATCTAGACGATACGGTTTTATTGATTACTGAAACCAATGTGCCCAATCATGAAAACCTACAATATTTTGGCAATGGCAATGAAGCACATGTGATTTACAATTTCAGTCTACCTCCTTTACTTGTGCATGCACTCCTCACCGGACGTTCAACTTATTTGAGGCGCTGGATGATGGCCATGCCACCGAGCCAAGATGGATGTACGTTGTTTAATTTCTCAGCATCTCATGATGGCATTGGTCTCCGCCCTGTTGAAGGTCTCCTGCCGGAGGACGAAATTTCCAAAATGATTGATACAATTATGGGGTTTGGTGGGCGTGTAACCATGCGCAGTTTTGAAGGGCGCGAAGTGCCTTATGAAATGAACACAACCCTCTTTAGTGCATTAAAAGGTACGGTTCATGGTGAGGATAATCTTCATGTTGCCCGTTTCATTGCCTCTCAAACCATAATGATGTCTTTGGAGGGCATACCCGCTTTTTATATTCAAAGTCTTCTGGCTTCAGAAAATGATGAAGCCCTTGCCGCCGAGGCGGGACATAACCGTGCGCTGAACAGAACACAATGGTCAGGCGAACACATTGACACAGCATTATCCGATGACTCTTCACCGCTGTTTCAGATTTTTTATGAATTGAAAAACCGGTTAGAAATCAGAAAAAAGCAAAAGGCGTTCCACCCTGACGCAACCCAGTTTACGCTACACCTCAAGCCCGGCATGTTTGGCTTCTGGCGGCAAAGTCTAGATCGCAAACAATCGCTGTTTGTCGTAACCAATATTACCCATGAAGAAAAGCTGCTCAGTTTGCGTGATATGAATTTGTATCAGCAAGCTCAATGGAAAGATTTATTAAGTGATAAGATTGTAGACCCGTCTGACGAGGTCCTGACTTTGGCACCTTACCAGAGCATCTGGATTACGAATATTTTAGGTTAATTCGATAAACACCCTAAGCATTATCGAGTTTCACAGCCTCGGCATAACGCGACAGAAAATCTGACTTGGCAGCGTTAACGCGGTTCCAACTCGGCAGGAACGGCGTTTCCATTGGATTTTGTAAATAGGTTTCCCCGGCGACCATAATATTACGAGCAAATAGCTCGACTGCCGCTTCTTCAGCATGCCGATCTAATGTCAGATCATTCATCATGGCATCATTATAATAACAATCAATGCGATCTAAAGCTTCACGATAATAAGTCGCTTTAATCGTTCGGAACTTCTCTGCCGAAAAAATTTCACCATCGGTTGCCAGCTTTCGAAACACTGCTTTACTGATATCAACGCTCATGCGCGACAAGCCTTTGGAAACATCCCCAGGAGACATCTCCTGATGCTTGTGATCATACTGGTCCGCAATATCAACCTGCGTAATCACGCGATTTGAATAATTACGGCGCACTTCGGAAAGAACACCTATTTCAAGTCCCCAATCAGACGGGATGCGAATGTCGTTTACAACATGGCTTCGCATGGCGAACTCGCCCGCAAGCGGATAGCGGAAGCTGTCTAAAAACCTCAAATAATCATTTTCACCGCAGACTTTCCGTAAAGCTTCTAAGAGAGGGGTGATGAGCAAGCGAGTTACGCGACCTCCTAATTTTTGTTCGTTAATACGCGGGTAAAAACCTTTGGCAAACACATAAGGAAATACCGGATGCACAACCGGATAAAGCAACCGCGCCAGCATTTCTCGATTATAGGTAAGGATATCGCAATCATGTAAGCCGATGACATCGACATTGCGTAATGACAGCATATAGCCGAAGCAATACCAGACATTTCGTCCCTTGCCCGGCTCAGTCGGCGCGAGCCCGAACTCGGCAAGCTCCTTATCCAAAGCTGTCAATCGAGGCCCATCGTGCCATAAAACGGCATGTTGTTGCGGAAGGCGGGAAAAATATTTTTTGGCATGCTCAAATTGTTTTTCATCAGCTTGGTCAAGCCCAATCACGATTTGATTGAGATAAGGAACTTTTATCAGCTCCTGAACAATGTTTTCGAGCGCAGGACCCTCAAGTTCGGAATAAAGACTTGGAAGGACGAGGCCAATAGAACGTTTCTGGGAATAGGCGGAAAGCTCGCGCTCCAAATCTTCAACAGAACGTCTTGTTAGATTGTGGAGAGTTGTAATACTACCGTTCTGAAAAAAATCAGCCATTGCTCAAGTCCATTTCGTTATTAATATTAGTTAGGTCTTCTTCCCGCCAAGAAAAGTAAATATAGCTTCCGCCCATCCTGACGGCCCGGCTTGTTTTGTCAAATAAAGTGAGTGTTTTATTGGCAGTTGAGCTGTCACTTGTAAGCTTGGATTAAATATGAGAGCGCCTTTAGTGGCCGCAAGCAACATGCTCAAATCATTTGGTCCATCACCCAACGCCCATATTTTTGCATCGGGCTTGGCCATCTGGGAGGTAACGCGCCTGATGGCATCTGCTTTATCACGGCCCGGAATAATATGATAAAAACGCCCGCCGCGTATAATGTGAAAGCCTTTATCAGCAAATAAATCTTTATCTGGCGCTCCCTCACCGGACCATAAGAAAGGCTCACTCGCTTCACGCTGAGCGGCAAGTGCTGACGCTGCTTCACCCAACCCGGTCAGTTGCGAAATTTCCGCAATACTCATATCACCAAAGCCTTTAATGTCGGCACGAAGATTCTCCGGCAGAGCCTCCAAAGCCTGTCTTATGTCATCAATATGACCGGCGCTATCTACAGAGCCCTCTGGATAAGCGATGACCGCCCCATTCTCGGCAATGATCGGGCCTTCCAATTTGAGTTGTGAAACAAGCGGAACAATTTCAGCACGGGTTTTACTGCTGACGATACTGACAGGAATGTCTGCCCTTGCCAGCGCCTCTAATGCAGGAAGTGCGGCATCGAATGCATAGGTTTCATGGTCAAGTAGTGACCCGTCCAAATCTGTAAAAACCATTACATCAGTCATAAAACAGTCTTACCATTTTTGACGCGTCACGGCTGAATGAATTTTTGGGAAAAGTGGTGCCGGCACACGGACTTGAACCGCGGACCCTCTGATTACAAATCAGATGCTCTACCAACTGAGCTATACCGGCTTAAAAACCACGCTTTGTATAGCGACTCTGCAAGTCCTATGCCAGTGTTTTTTTAAGAGTTCTTTTGAGAATCTTACTTTCATAATACAAAAATCATTGAGGCTTGAAATTCATGATGAATAACGTCATTTTTCTCTTATGAATAAAACGCCCTCTCTAACTGAGACAAATAAAGTCCCACACCCGCCTGCGGACAGACCTGTCGTGATTGTTGCGCTTTATAAATTCACATCTCTTCCAGAGTTTGAGACGCTACGTTCGCCTCTTCAAACAGCCGCGCGTAAAGCCGGGGTGCGAGGCACAATATTGCTGGCACATGAAGGGGTTAATGGCACCCTTGCCGGTAGCCGCGATGCACTCATCAGCTTTCTAGATAGGCTTGAGCGCGAGCCCCGTATTGGGGCTTTGGAGTACAAATTCTCTTTTGCAGAAGAGCAACCTTTTTACCGGATGAAAGTCCGACTCAAAAAAGAAATCGTCACGCTCGGTCAGCCCGCCGTTGACCCGACAAATACGGTTGGTACATATGTGGACCCGTCAGACTGGAACAGCCTAATTAATGACCCTGATACGCTCGTAATCGACACACGCAATGATTATGAGGTTTCCATAGGAACATTTGAAAATGCGGTAAATCCTGAAACCTCAAGCTTCCGCGAATTTGCAGATTTTGTGGAGGAGAAACTCAAACCTCTGATTGAAGATAAAAAACCCAAAAATATCGCCATGTTCTGTACAGGCGGGATACGGTGCGAAAAATCAACCAGCTATTTGCTTCAAGAGGGTTTTGAGAATGTGTTCCATCTCAAAGGCGGGATATTAAAATATCTCGAAACCGTTTCGGGAGATAACAGCAAATGGCAGGGCGAATGTTTTGTTTTTGACGAGCGGGTTTCTGTCGGACCCGATTTACAGCCCGGAAGCTATGATATGTGCCACGCCTGTCGCATGCCCATATCGCCGGAAGAGAAACAAAGCGCCGCTTATCGTCCCGGCATTTCGTGTCCTAAATGTATCGACAAGCTAAGCGACACGCAGATTGAAAGATTCTCAGAGCGCCAAAAACAGGTAGAACTCGCCAAGCAAAGAGGCGAAGCGCATATAGGAAGCATTCAAAATATGGAGGAAAGTTAAGGCTAGTGGTTGCGTTACCTTCAGTTCCGGTCATTTATAGCTTTAGGAGATGCCCATATGCTATGAGGGCCCGGCTAGCCTTGCTGGCCAGTGAACAAATTTGTGAACATCGCGAAATTCTTTTAAGGGACAAACCGGCTACTATGCTCGCCCTATCCCCCAAAGGAACAGTGCCTGTTTTGTGGTTACCGGATGGCAGAGTGCTGGATGAAAGCCTGGATGTCATGTACTGGACGCTTCACAATAATGATCCACTTGGCTGGCTTGAATACACATCCAGTGAAATTTTATTAGCCACGAAACTCATTGAGGAAAATGACGGGCCGTTTAAATATCATCTCGATCGCTACAAATATGCCGATAGATATGAAAAGGAGAACCTTGCTCTCCACCGAGACAGCTGTCTTGAGACACTAGAAAAATTAAATGCTTTGCTTAGCGGCAATGACTGGTTGTTTGGCGCGGAAGCCCGCATGATTGATTACGCAATTTTACCTTTTATCCGACAATGCCGAATTGCCAATAGCGACTGGTTTGACGCGCAGAACCAACTTGAAGATTTACATCGCTGGCTACAAAACTTTCTGACCTCAGATATTTTCAATATCGTCATGCATAAATATGACGTCTGGAACGACGAAGACGACCCCGTCGTTTTCCCGCCAAAGGCCTAATTAGCTGCTGAATAATTAGTGGCGCAAAGTCGTTAGGTCAGGGCTTTCAAATTTAAGTTTCTGAATAACTATGCGCTCCTCAGCAAGTAAGGGAGCAATTTCTGGATGCTCTTCAATGCGTTTCTTCAAAGCATAAAGTGATGGTGAGTCAGCTTCAGTTAGGCGATAACCCGCATGTTCAACATTAAAGAAATGAGATATCACACCTATATCGGCGATTGACATCCCCTCCCCGACCAACCAGTCACGATCGCCAAGAATGGGCTCAATATAAGCAATAACCTCTTCCATACGTTGAAAAGCCATTTTTACTTTTTCAGGATCATAGGTTTCGCCCCGCGCCCAAGAAAAAAAGACATTCCCAAAAATGCCAAAAGTGCAATTCTGGGCAATAAATGTATCGCCATATTCCTCAAGCCAGAGCGCTTGCCCATAATCCAAGGGATTAGTGGGATAAAAAGAGGGACTTGGTTGTAGTTTTTCGAGAAATCCTGCAATTGCAGAACTGTCTGCTAGGGCAAGCTCCCTGTCCCCATCGTCAATCACCAGAGCTGGGATTTTTTTGAGGGGGTGAATTTTTTCATAGCCTTCAGGCACACCCAAAGGAGAAACTTTAATATCGATGTCGTAGTCGACTTTTTTTAGCGCCAACATGATTCTGACCTTGCGTACAAATGGCGATAGCATCGCCCCATATAGTTTCAACTTCATGTCATACCCCTTCAACTCAATGTGTCTAAAACTTATACAAACTTCACGGGATTAACAAACACTGTTAATGTGACGCCATGATCTGGGATTTACCCATACGCATTTTTCATTGGCTGCTTGTGCTTAGCATTTGTGGTTCGTTTATTACCATTCAGAATGGCTGGATGCTTGCGCATGAAAAATGTGGGCTAACAATTTTGGGGCTTCTGATTTTCCGGCTGATATGGGGAGTCATTGGCTATCCGACGGCGCGCTTTGTGCAATTCGTTAAAGGCCCGCGCGCAATAGTGGCTTATATCAAACAGCTTATCGGGAATGGTAAAATCCATTCATTCGGCCATAATCCGCTAGGCGCTTTGTCAGTCATCGCATTATTGTCAGTTATTCTATTTCAGGCACTATCCGGCACGCTGTCAACGGATGATATTTTTTATGATGGTCCGCTCTATCCCGTCTTTCCTGCATTTACTAAATTCGCTGGAAGCCTGCATCAACTTCTGCCTCCCTTTATTTTATCTCTCATCGGCTTGCATCTCGTCGCAATCATCACCCATCGCATTTTTTTCAAAGAAAAACTCACTTCTCAAATGATTACAGGGCAAATGATTACGGGCAAAACCCATTCTGAAGAGATAATAAAAGCACAGAATAAAGCTGCCCCCCTAATAGGGCTGGCGCTCCTGGCGACTTGTATATCGGCGAGCTGGAGCTTAACGCTTTTGAACTAGGGGGCCGTGGCTCCAAATTGCTTTTTATTTTTTGCGGTATTTTTGGTGGCAGGCTTTGCAACTCGCACCAACACTCCCGAGCGCCGTTTTAACCAGACTGATATCATTTTGCTCGGCCGCTTTTTGTAGGTCTAAAGAGGCCGTTTCAAACGCTTTAGCCGCAGATTTAAAACCTTCAAAATCCGTCCATATTTCAGGTTTGGCTTCATCATTATTGCTGTCACTACCAAATGGAAAGGCCTCGGGCATATCTATCGCCCATTTGACCAAAACCGTCGCCTCGGCCTTGATGGCCTGATAATCTTCCGCAGGCAAATATTCGCGGTATAGAGCTTTCATGGATGCGCTACTGGCTTTAAATCTTTGTTTTCTTTCTTCTTGAGCAGCCCTGATGGCCTCATCGCTCTGAGCCATAAGTGGCTCAAAACCTGAAAAGGTTAACCCAACTAAAACGGGAATTCCAATCAGAATAAAAAGTCTTTTAATCACTATCCCCTCCGAATATTTTTTGAGAATACTATCATCACACTTAATTCATGACCCGTCATGCAAAATCTTGGAAATCGCCCCAGACCAGCGAGATAAAATTGTTTCCCGTCGATTAACAGGCATTTGCGGTATGAAACTTCTATCAAGTTGCCATTTCTCGGTTATATCTTCAAGCTTACTGAATATACCTCGCTGTAATCCGGCAAGATAAGCCACACCGAGAGCCGTTGTTTCAACGGTAACAGGTCGATCAATTGGAATATTGGTTATGTCCGACAGGTTTTGGACGAACCAGTTATTATTCACCATTCCCCCATCAACCCGTAAATGTGACGGAGATGAAAGACTCTGCTTGGACATATCCGAGCGCATGGCAATCAATAGATCTTCAGTTTGCAAGGAAACAGCTTGCAGAGCAGCATGAGCAATTTCAGCCTTACCAGCATTTCTGGTAAGCCCCATAATGGCAGCACGTGCTTCCGGGCGCCAATGCGGGGCACCAAGGCCAGTAAACGCAGGTATTAAAACCACTTCATTATCAGGGTCAGCGGCGACTGCAAGCGCCTCGGTTTCAGATGAGTCCCGTACCATATTCAACCCGTCTCTCAGCCATTGCATAATCGCACCGGCCATAAATATACTGCCTTCCAGCGCATAAACTGTTTCGCCATTTAAGCGATAGGCAATCGTAGAGAGTAGGCGATTGGTTGACTGAACCTGATGTGAACCTGTATTCACAAGCGCGAAACATCCTGTTCCGTATGTTGATTTCATCATGCCCGCCTGAAAACAAGCTTGCCCGAAAGCCGCCGCTTGCTGATCTCCAGCGACCCCTGCGATAGGAATTTCAGAGCCTAGCAAACTCTCCTCTGTGACGCCAAAATCATCTGCACATTCTTTAACCTCAGGCAAGATGGACGCTGGAATATCGAACAGGCTTAGCAAGGTCTCATCCCATGCGCCGGTAGAAATATTATAAAGACTTGTGCGAGATGCATTCGTCGCATCAGTGGCGTGCATCCTCCCGCCTGTCAAATTCCAGATAAGCCAGCTATCAACTGTTCCGAATGCCAAGTCACCTGCATCTGCAGAATCTCGTGCGCCAGCAACATTATTAAGTATCCAATTAATTTTGCTAGCTGAGAAATAAGCATCAAGCAGTAACCCGGTACGGGCATGAATCATATCTTCATGCCCTTGGTGTTTGAGCACATCACAAAATTCTGCTGTGCGGCGGTCCTGCCAAACAATTGCAGGGTAAACAGGTTTACCGGTATGACGATTCCAGAGAATTGTGGTTTCCCGTTGATTGCTAATTCCGATACCCACAACCTCAATATTCGGCACTCTTTTTAGCGCCTGACGACACATGGACAGCGTATCCTGCCAAATATCATTGGGGTCATGCTCAACCCAGCCGGAATCAGGGTAATGCTGTGTGAGTTCTTTTTGCGCAATTGATAAGGCTTGACCAGATTGTGACAGCACGACCGCCCGGCTAGAGGTTGTTCCTTGATCAATACTGAGAATAACTTTATCGCTCATCCTGCTTTCATATCAAAATTATTGACGAGTCACACCTTTTACGTTTTGTTTTATTTAAAAGAGGAA
>MDTB01204084.1_pt1 | contig 15124 bp, 13 predicted proteins | sample 811161 | NCBI WGS metagenome assembly MDTB01 (sample SAMN05326650, study PRJNA326480) | marine metagenome | isolation source: seawater | place: Mediterranean Sea | collected 2009
ATTTTCTTGAAGATTTTTTTTAAATTTATTAAACATTTTTTCTTTTATTCATTTTTTATAATAGTTAATGTAAATGGATCGCAGTATACTTCGCTGGACATAGTTTCAAGAATTCTGTAATATTCAGCTCTTTTGTCGCCATATAGATATCCTGTAAAATTGCATTGATTATTGTTGAGTTCTATAAATTCTATAGCTGTATCCGGATTAAATCCATCAATCCAATCTATGTGGTATTCTGGCTGAAAATTTAAAAACAAATTAAATATCAAACTTAATGAAAATACATAAAAAATTATGTTGCTTAATCGATTACTCAGATTTGAAATAGCAAATGATACTGACATTAAAATACCTGGGAGAAAAGGTATCAATACTCTTAACATTGGAAATGGTCTATTAAATAAAAAAGGGAGTAAATACAAAGCAAGCAAACTTGAATAAGAAATAAGAACTATTTTTTTCTGACTAGTTTTTAAAAATTTAAAGAATATTAAAGGAGTATAAAAAATAATCCCTATTAAATAATTTAAAACCTGACTTTTAATTAAAAATAGTTCGCTTAATCCGAACCCAGTTAAAAGTAGATTAAACATATCTAAATCTGTAGAGCCATAAACTGGCTTACCAGCAGCGGTCACATTAAAAATTAAGTAAACCACAGGTAGTGCCAATAATGCTTGAAAAAATATAACTAAGAAACTCTTTTTATCAAAATTCAAAAAAATATCTTTAATAAAGTAAAAATAAAAAAAACCAAAATAAATAAGCGTAGTGTGAATTGAGTAAGAAGAAAGTAGGAGAATAAAGCCTATTATTAAGGTGTTGTTTAATTTATATCTATCCTCAAAAAGGATTCTATTTAAAGCCAAAAAGATTAAAGATGTACTGATTCCGTACCCTCTTCCTATTGAAAAATAATCAATTAAATAAGGGCAGGAGCATATAAAAATAAAATAAGGTAAAGAATGTTTAAAGAATAGTGAGAACTTGTATGCATAGAAAAAATAAAGGGCACCAAAAAAAACATTTGCACTTCTTATGAAAAATTCATCAATGGAAATATTTGTAGTTAAATAAATTAAAAATGTGTTAAAAATTTGATTATTTGCAAGCCCAATATTGAATATGTCTTTTGTATATACATACTCAAGAAATGTATAAGCTTCGTCAGGAGATAGATAAGCTGTAATTGCTTTTTGAAATACTAAAAAATTGAAAACAAGATATGAAACTAGAATTAGTTTCTTATTAATCTTTGTGGGAATATTCATATTTAGTGAAAGTATAATTAAATTTTCTTTACAAGTAGAAATATAAAACTAAAAATATAAATTTCTTAAAAAAGATAATATTTTTGTAAATGTTATACCTAGTTCACTCAGTGAGTATTTTAAATTTGATTCGTTAATAATCGAAGCGTTTACAGCTTGATTGATTCTAAAAGACGACGACATCTCATAAACACTGTTTGCGCTTGAAATTTCCTGTATAGTAAGGGGCTGGTTTTGGTTATACATAAATAACAGCAAATCAATAGAGAGTGATCTTTCTATCATCCAAATAAAAAAAATGTAGATTAATAAGTTACTTAAGGAATATAAAATAACTACATATTCGTTTGGTTTCAAAATAATGTATGCATAAATAAACGAAAACAATAAAAATTGTATTAATAAAGTAGTGTAAGTAAAGATTATATTTTTATTAAAAAAATACTGTATTAACAAATGTGAACTAAAAAAAATTAAATTAAAAAGAATGTATTTTTTATAAAGCTTCATTTTTAAAATAGTAATTCAAATAATCATTAAGTAGTCTGCCATAGAAAATAATAATAAGTGGAAAAGTTGAATATAAAAATAACATTGGTTGAAAGTGAGGATGGCAAAGCGCATGGGATTTGGTCATAAGAAACCAAACAAGAGTTGCTGTTAAAGAAATGGTGAATAGCCAAAGAGGCTCAAATGTTGTTGGTTGAAGTTTAATTGGCAATATTTTTGAAAATAAATAAACAAGAATCGAGATGACCGTTAAATTAAAATAATTAAGTTCAAATAATTTTAAATTAATTATGTTTGATCCTAGATACATTTCAAGAACATCAAAGTAAGAACTGTCACCATAACAATAAAAAATTCCTTCCGCATCATTTCTTTTTGTTAAGTTATACCAATGACTCTCTAAGGTAGATTGGAAAGACTGGCCTACTAAATAATAATTTTGGAATATAACAATTAATTGTGAAATAATTAAAGCTGAAAATAGTGAGGTTGCTAATTTAATTAAATTTTCTTTAATAAAAATAATAAGAAATTTTTTACTGTTATTTAAATAAATTCCGGTTAGAAGAGAAAAGACATGTAAGTACCCAACTGTAATATGTTCTAGGAATGGAATCAAAAATATTGCAGTAATAAAGAAATAATTATATTTTTTATTAAAAATATATTTTGAATATTTTGTAAATGTTATAAAGAATGGAAAGATGCAAATAAGATATGGCGTTGCTAATGATCTTGTATGAATTATAAATATCCAGTATGAGAAATGGCTTAAAGCAAATATTAAAGATACTAAAAAACCTTCTTTATTATGAATCTTTTTTAGTAGAAAGCCAAACAGTAAGCTTGTTAATATGAAATAAACATTTTCCACATACATTGATGGAGTAAGGTTGAAAATATTTGTTTTATAAATTAAATAAGGTAGAAGCCTTACTGTAAATCCAGTATTCCTATCGTAATATGAAAACTCAATTTCAGGATTTTTGTTTATATCAATTTTTTTATCTAGATAATCTTTATTTATTTGAAGATGGTAGCTAAAATAATTATTTTCTAGCTCCTGTGAGATTAAATCAGATTTCACATCATTTACAAGACCTATAGAGTGACCTCCATAACTGCCTAACCCTTGTTCTTCAGAAATTCTAATACCGCTAAAAATATGAGTATCCTTAACCCACAATCTTGTTTCGTAGACAATAGGGTTAAGTGGGGAAAATTGATTATTAGAAATAAAAAGAAAGACTATAGAAGTTACTAATACATATTTAAATTTTTTTTTAATTAAATTCACAATGATTTAATTACCTTACTTCAAATTCTTTTTCTAGATTTTTTTTGTTAACAAAAAAGAGTCTATCTTTGTACCTATGTTTCAATTCATAATAGTCTGGAATTATAAAGGAAGATAAAAACTTATTTGAGCTTTTATAATTTACAAACAAGCAATTAAATTTTTCATTATCTAATATTTTCCTGTACTGCATATCTAACTCTTTGGCTAATATTTTTTCCTCAATACTAAATTTAATAGTCTCATCTACTTTTATTTTTTGTGATACATCAATTCCTACAACAAAATCACACGCATATCTTTCTTTTATTGCTGAATAATCAATTTCTTTATCCCCAGTAACTTTATTTATATTAAAAATTATTAATAAACTAGATAAAAAAATAAATAAACTAAATTTATTTTTATTTAAAATATTCAAATTATTTTCAAAATTTGAAAATAACAATATAAATCCAAAAATTCCAAAAGAATAAAAGGCTGATAAATTTCGAAAATTATAAACAGAGAGTGTTGAAGTTGATAAAAGAGTTACAAGAAAAACAAAATAAGAAAATAAAAATAGTTTTTTACTAAAACTATCTCCAATAAATCTAATAAAGAAAATAGTAAATATGAATAAAGAAATTAATAAATTCTCACTAATAATTTTACTTATCATTGTAAAACCACTCGGCTCAATATAACTATGCCCGGTTTGATAATGCCAAATATTCCAGAGTTGTTGATCTACAAACTCTACTCCAATAACTTTGTTCGATCCAATTGACAACTCATTGTAGTTAACCAGTAAATACAAAAAAATTGTAACAGTAAAAAATAAAAGAAAGTGTTTTAATTTTGGTTTTATTAAATAAATTAAAAACAACAAGGTTATGAAAAAAATAAAAATATTTCCAATTGAATTGCTTATCAAGAGAATTAAACAGGTGACTATAAAAAATGAGTTTGTCAGTTTTGATTTTTTTAAAGATAAAAAACTATAAAATATAAAGTTTAAAAGAGTGTAGGAAGTTATATCTGTATAGATGTCCAAAGAGCCCAAAACAAAAAGTGGATTAAGTGTGGAAAATATTAAAAATAATATTGCTGAAATAAAATATTTTCTTTTATAAAAATATTGAACTATTAAAAAAATGGAAATTAAAAATATAATATTGCGTACCATCAGAATAGCGTATCTGAAGTGTTGCAAATTTACATCATAAATAAAAGGTAGTAGCTTATTTTCAAACGAATTTAAACTTTTTTCAATATAATTATAACCTTGAGAAGAATGCGTAGTTTCTGTTACTGTGTGCTCACCCCCTAGTCGAGAATTCATAAATAAAACTCCCAAAGGAGATGCCAGCATAGTAAAAAGTTTGGTTGTGGGTCCCACCCTTATATTGTCATATTGGATGCCATATAATCTTCTAATAGGCATTACTAAAGTATGGTATTCATCTTGAATATTTGGGTGGGATTTATTTTCTCCTGTAATTTGATCAATATATAAAATAGAATTTGGATAATTTGATGTAACATCGCTATTAATTCCAATAATTGAAGTAAAAAAAATTAAAATTAAAATTACTGAAGATATAAATTTTTTGTTTTTAGTTTTGTCATAAAAATTCATAAACATAAAAAGTTTATCATTGATAATCTATTTTTTATAATCTATTTAGAATTGTTCTATAAAAGCACTATGAATTATAAAAAATATTTATGTTAAATAAAAAATTAAGTAAGAAAATTATATTTATAATTTTTATTCTCTCATTATTCAAGCCTACTTGGCTATTAAATAATGAGAGTCTTAGCGTTGGAAGTGACGACATGTCATACTGGCTTCACGCTAGTACAGTTGCTTTTGACTATGACCTAACCTATATCGATGATTTCAATTTTGAGCACGAAAATTATCATCCTGTAACAAATACACCATTTCATTCTCCTGGAAGTGGTTATGCAGCTTCTGTTTTTGTTAAAATTTTTAGTTTTTTTGATGATAAAAATAGCTTAGAAAATATAAGGATGAATCCATTGGGAAGCTATTCTCTTTTAGGATATCTTTTTAGTTCATTCTTTTATTGCGCTTTAGGTTTTTACTTTATAAATAAGTTGCTTGAGGTTAAAAATCTCCACTTAAATAAAAAAATTATATTCTTATTAATTTTTGTTAGTTCTTTAGCACATTATGTTTCAAATAGATTTTTGATGGCACATTCATTTGAATTTTTTCTTGTTTCTTATATATTTTACAAATTTGAAACTTCAAATAATATATTCTATAAAAGAACTTTTTTTCTATTATCTTTATCTTTTTTCTTTCTGTCTATAACGCGTCCCTCTACATTCATATATACAATGAGCTTATTTGGGATATATTTGAATAAAAATAATCTTAAAAAGAATGAAGCCCTTAGCAATTTATTAACCATAGCTGGATTTACATTCTTATATATGAAATTAGCTCAACAACTTTACAAAAGTAACAATTTTTTAATTCAACTTGAATCAAATAACACTACAAAAGGAGCAACAGAATATTTAAATCTTGATTGGATATTAAATGGGATTTCAGAAACGCCTAATTTAATCTTTTCATTTTCTATGGGTTTGATTTGGTCTACACCTATTGTTCTTTTAGGTATTTTTTGCCTGTTTAAAAATAATTATCTACAAGACAAGTATGTTTTAAATAAATTATTCATATTTTTTTATTTATTTGGTTGCTTTCTTGTACTTTATGTTTGGCAAGGAAGGGAGGGTTCGTTTGGTCAAAGACTACTGATTGGAATTATTCCTTTTTGTGCATATCAACTTTGCATGTACTTGAATAACAAAAGCACTAAATCGTTAATTCCGTTTGTAGGAATTTCATACTTGGGTATTCTATTTCTCTATAGTTCTTCAAACCTTACATTGCAGTATGGAACAACTTTGTGGAACACGATAATAGATTGGGCTGCACAAGATTACTATTTAATACTTATTTCGGAAGTAACCAGATTTGAAAATATAGCATCGGTATTTAGTAGAACTATTTTTTTCATTGATGGTATATTTCTCACAAACTTTTTTGAAAACTTAAATATTATCAACTCATTAGAGGCTGAAAGAAAATCTAGATTATTAAACTTGATAGAGGTTTACAATAATCTAGAAATTACGTACTTCGTAATGTTGAATTTTACTATAATTTATTTTTCTTTTTATTTAGAAAAGTTGACAAGAAAATAACAGCTAATTCAAATTTAAAATATTCTTGAACTTTATTGACCCCATCAGTGTTTCATTTTCATTTGCATAGTGGTTTGAAAGATGAAACACTTTGCAATCTTTATCTAAATATCCATCTCGAAAAGGAATTAAAGTGTTGTTATACCAATTAACTCTTAATCCATTAATTCCAATTGCACTTGCTTCCATCGCACTATCGGGTCTTTTATTCTTATGAGAATAAATAAAGTACCTTATGCTTGGAAACTTATTTAACCCAAGTCTTTCTAGTTTTCTACTTACTAATGCTTCATAGCCATGAATCTTTTTTAAATCATACAAGCCACTATCTAACCATCTATTAAATTCTTTTTTATCATATATCCAAAAAGCACAATAAGGATTTATATCATTAATAATATATTTGTTTCCGTTAATATATTTTTCTTTAGTTAACTTTTCAGTAAGATCAGAAATATACTCTTCATCATTTTTAATTTCAATCCTAAGAAACCCTAAATTAGAATTATTGTTTAAACACTCATCTTTATTATTTAGCCAATAAATAAAAGTATTTTTTGGAATGAATATGTCATCTTCTTGATACAAAAAGAAATCATATTGATTTCTTTGTAATGATAAAAGCTTTCTACTTGCCCAAGTAAGATAGTAATTTTTTCCTTTAAATAATGAGTATTTAAATAAATTATGTTTAACTAATGAAACTTTTCCATTTTTATAAGGAGAATAATCAATTCGATTTAAATCAAATAATCTGTTTGTGTGTATGTATATGTCAACTTCTAAAGGGTATTTATTGTATTCTTCAATTATTTTTTTTAAATATGGGAATTTTGTATTAGCACTTGCCCATCTATCGCTTTTATTTTGATTTCTGTAAAAAAATGAAATATGTACAGCTAATTTCATTTTTTTAACAAACCTGTTGTAAATGCAAAAAGCAAGGATAAGTCTGGTGTCTCGATGACTGCATCTGTAACTGACAATATAATTAAATTAAAAAATATAATTAAAATTCCATAATTAAAGTCGTTTTTGTTAAAAAGTATAAAAAATATTGTATAGAGATAAATTATTAAACCTAATAATCCAAAAAAACCTAATATTGAAATGATTGAACCATGTCCATGCCAAAGTTCTCCGTAATCAGTGTCGGGGTCTACTGCTTTTGGTAAAGACTTATCTTTATCCACACCAAATAATATAGTTGTAATACTCTCACTCACTGCAAAGATGGTTTTTTGCCATAAATTAATTCTAAAATTTACATTACCTATTAATTGTACTGACTGAGCACTGGAATTAAATAGCAAAGGATTATCATTAGGAACCTTACATTGCCCTGAGTTGTTAAAATTACAAGTTTCAATAAATTCATTATCTAGAGTTAAAAAATAACTGTAATTTTTACATATATTTTTTTTACCATTGTTATAAAAGGGTACTTTGTTTTTTAATCCAAAAGTCTCTGAAAGATTTGAAGCTGTAAAATAACGAGGAAGAGTTAAATATTCTCCAAAATCCACTTTTCTTTCTTTATAAATATTTTTTAAATCATCTCTGTTTATTTCTACATTGTCATCTAATACTTGTGCACAAACTAAAGACACAAATTCTTTTCCACCATTGTCAACTAAACTTTGATTCAAATAAGAACCAAAAAAATCAACCAACCCAGAGAATACAATAAACAACACTAAGAAAGTTACGATTATTATTTGTCTATAATTTTTATAAATTAAGACATATAAAACAATAGAAATGACAAACATTACAAAAACTATTCTTGAGTAAGTGATCAACAGTGAAATATTAAAAATTTGAAAAAAATTAAATATTGCCTTGAAGTTACTTTCAAAAAACAAGAATGTAAAAATTACTGCTAGAAAAATTCTCTGCGCTTTAAAATCATAAATATTTTGAGAAATAAAATCATTTGACCAGAATATTAAACCATAAGTACCTGACTTTGAGAGTGCTGTCTGAATCAATAATAATAAGGCAAATAAATGTCCTTTTGATCTGAAAATAGAAATTACCGAATCAAGATTTTGTAGTAAAGAATTTCGATTATTGTGTATAAAGATTATTAAGGCAATAGCAAAAAGAATCATAAACTTTTTTAAATTAGTAAAACTATAATTTTCCAGCATTAAAAATTTAATTAGCAGATAAAAGAGCGGGAGGAAATATAAATATTCAGAAAGAAGTAATTTCTTATTTTTTTTATAAGAAATAACAAGTTCAAAAGAGTATTTTGTAATTATGAAAATTATAAAAATTGTAATAAAATAAAAATTAGAATTTGGAATAAATGTAATCTTAACAAAAGGCTTTCCAAGAAAAAGAGTTAATAAAAAGTAATAAACCAAAACTCTTTCATACTTAAAATTTATTTTACTCAACTAGAAAGATCCAAATTTAAATTTTTATAATTTCTGTAAAGAAAATACATTGAAACTACAGATACCAAACAAAATAATATTAAATAAACAATCAAACTATTGAAATTATACGTGAGCAAGGAAAATGGGAAAAACAATAAAATTGCTACAGGAGACCATATTGGAAATCCAGCTTCGTTTCTAATAAATATCATTGAAAAAAAATATTTAACACAATAAAAAACAATCATGGCTCCTAATATAAAATTAATTTTTAAATCAAAGTAGTTGTAGATCATCATAAAAAAAATGCTTGCTGTAGTAGCAATAAGTGAGCTGTAAAAAAATTTAGTTTCATAATTTGCTGCAAGAAAATATGATTGTTGCAGCAAAGTTAAAACAAAAAACAGAGAAACGATCATTATTGAATTAATAAAATCTGAAAAAAGATTATAACTAAAAAACCTAAGAAAAAAATTAGTAAATCCAAGATAGTTTAGGCTTAACCAAACAATCAAAATTCCATAAAAATGCAATAAAATAATAAGACTTATAGATGTTTTTATTGTAATCATCAATTCTGTGATTTTGCTAATAGATTTTAATTTCACAATTGTTGGATTTAAAATTGTAGCGATAGCATAAAGAATTGGCTTAATCGCATTAAATAAAGTTAGAACTAAAGTGAACACTGCAACATCCTCTACAGAGTATTTCCCACTCAAATAATTTGGTATTATTGAGAAAAAAAGCAGCGGAAAATTGATATAAAGAAAATTTTTAATTGTAAATTTTAAATTTTTAATAACATTAAATTCTTCAATTTTTTCTTGTTTGGAGAAAAAACTTTTTACTAAAAATTTTAAATCATCAAATATTGTCATTACTAAAACAAGTTGAAGAATTCTTAGGAGTAAATTAATAATAATTGCTGTCATTAATGTACTGCTAAAAAAGTAAAAAACAACTAGTGAGGCAATCTTGTAAGGAGATAAGAAAAGTAAATACTTTTTTTCAATTAAATCAAATTTTTTATTTGCAGCAACATACTCTGGAAGAATTTTTGCAAATAATTGAATTAAAGATAATAAAAAGACTGAAAAAAATATCAATAATTTATAATCATCAAAGTTATCATATAATTCTGAATATCTAGCTACAAAGTAATAAATAAATATTCCAAAAAAGAAAAATTTAGAAATACTTTTTAAAATTAACGATAAGAAAAATATCGATTTACGCTTTTCCATAACTGGAACAAATTTTCTTATATATTGATTTAATTCAAGACTAGAAAAATTAACAAAGAAATAAACTGTGAGTTGAATTACAGAATAAACTACAAAATCTATTCCAGATAAATTTGAATAATAAATAATAGAAGTTGTAAAACCTATTATTAGAGATGCGCCTACTTGTAAAATATTAATTTTTAATCCTCGTTTAAAATATTCAACATTTATGAGTTTTTTATTCAAGGTGTCAACCCTTTCCTGACACAATTTGCATAATATTCTTGTTCATATTTCATGTTTGTAGAAATATTGTTACTTACGTTTAGTGTATAAAGAGCCTCGTTTAGTATTTTAATTTTATAATTATTCTTTATTAGATCTGAAAATAATTTGTAATCTTGTGCATATATAAATCTTTCATCATAATTTCCGAGATTTGAAATTGTTTCTTTTTTTATTAACAAGGATCCATGAATATATGGGTTTTTATAATTTATCATTATTTTGGGAGGAGCAAACTGACTGACAAATGGTCTTCTTTTTTTCAATGCATCTATTATTGCAACAGTTGTTGTTGCATCGAGGTTTTTGGCTTTCATGAAATTAACTTGTTTTTCTAATCTATATTTATCACTAACATCATCAGAGTCTTGTCTTGCTATTAGTTCAAATTCTGATTGATTAATTAAAAAATTTAATGACTTTGTAAGTCCAATATTTTCTTTATTTCTGTAAAGTTTTATCCGGCTATCTTTTCTTTGATATTCATTACAAACTGTAAAGGTTTCATCTGTGGAGCAATCATCTACAATTAAAAATTCAAAATTTTCATAACTTTGATTGAGAATACTTTCAATAGCTTTTTTAACTCTTGTTTCATCGTTGTATACGCTCATTAAAATAGAAATGTTTTTATAAATATTCAAAATTTTAACTTTCCTTTAGCTAAATTCTACACTCGTTTATATATGCTAATGGAATTTCATTAAATCTAATTTTCTTTTTTAATACATAAATTGATTCACAACTATAGCTAATATTATTAATCGTAAACTTGCAAGAATCATCCATATACCTAGGCCTATGATATGTAGTGACATAAAATGTAGACCTGGAAAAGTCTTCAATTTGTAGAAAATTAAAGTTCATTGATTTGTCTAAGTAGGAATCTACAGTAATCGCTGGCCTGCAAACTAAAACTGAAGTTAAATTATCTCTCCAGGCAAATTTTGATAAGTTTTTTATCTCACCATTTACAAGATTTTCATTTAAATATTCTGCTAATTCTTTACCGGAATATCCCCAATAGTCTGAGGACCAAAAGCCACATCCGTCTATATTCTCACACTCAACAGAAACTGAATCAATATCGACCAATTCATTGAAATAAACATACCTATATTGACCTAACCCATATTGTGTAAATATTAAATAAATAAATACTGGAATAAAAATTATTTTATAGTTGAAATTTAACTCTTTACTTATTTTTATCATTACTTGACTAATAATTAGTGTCATAAAAGGAATTAAAAATAGAAACTGTCTAAGTCCATCATAGACTCCGGGTTTAAAAATTATAAACATTAAGTTAACTGAAAATATAAATAAAAGAGAAACACTGGAAAAAATAGGAATTGTTATACGTTTAAATAAATATAAAAGAATAGCTAAAATTCCTAAGTGATAGATAATTGGTAATTTAAAAATTAACCACTCCAAAAGATAATTCCAGCTCATATTGGATGCTAAAACAAAATTTCCATTTGTTAAGGTTGAGCCAGTCCAACTGTCAAAAAATTGTTGATATAGAGCCTCATAAATCCAAGCGTATGGATTTAGCCATGCTGATGGAGTAAAAAAATATAAGAATACCATTGCAAAAAAATATATTTTTATCATATTGATTAAAAATATCGGCTGGGTAAATATTTTGATATCCTTTTGCTGGATTATTAAACATAGAATTAATAAAAGTGAAAAGAATATTGCATTCACTCTAATAACAATAAATAAACTAAGAACAAAACTAAGTTTTAAGTGGAGTTTCAAATTTAATTTTTCTTGAGTTATTTTTTCATAATTTTCTATAAAAAATAAAAAGAAAATAAATATATTTAACGCATACGGTATGTCTTTTAAATTAAACAAAGCATGTCCACTAAAAGATGGGGTTAAGATCAGAAGACAAAGAAATGTAAAGCTTGTTTTAAAATTAGTTAATTTAGATAGTTTGTTACATATAAAAAATAAGCATGCCGAAACATAAATTAACAAGAAAAAGTGCATAAAAAAATAAATTAAACTGTCGTTGGTAATAAAATTTTTAAAATCAAAATCAACTATAGACTTTGTAATGATCTGAGCAAATACATAAGCTGGAAGTATGATAATTAATCCATAGTATTCAACATCACTATATGGGAGATCTTGAAAATAAAAGTTTAAATTTAAAATTCTTCTAATTTTCTCTATTACCAAACTACTGCCAAAACGTAGGCCATCAGCATCGTATGTAGTCCCTCCTTTGTAAATAAAATTTAATTGTGTAAAGAAAAATATTAAAATAGTGGTTAGGAAAATGTTTTTGTTTTTTAAATGAGTCAATTTTTTCATATTTTTTATATGCTCAATTATAAATAAGCATAGCTGAGATATTTAAAGTAAAATAAATTTAAATGGAATCAACAAAAAAAATTAAAAGTTTAACTATCTTACTTCCTTCGAAGAATCACGAAGCCCATATTGTTAAAAATGTTGAAAAATTGATTTCTTTTTGTGAAAAAAATATTGAGAAATATGAAATTTTGGTTGTATCCAATGGAAGTCGAGTAGAAATGATAAATAGTTTAGATAAAATAGATTCTTTGTATTTTAAACGAGAAATACTCGAAGAATCAGGCAAAGGTTTAGCTGTAAGGCACGGGATTCAAAAAGCTATGTTTGATAATATTTTAATTTATGATTCAGATTTCAGTTATTCAATTGACTTATTAATAAAATTTTACGACGCAAATAAGGAACCTCTTGCTCCGTTTATGTACGTTCAAAGAGAACTTAGTAAAGACGTTCTAAACAACACTCCAGTTTTTAGAGTAATTGCTGGTATTTTATTCAATTTTCTTGTTAGGGTTTTATTAAAAATCAAATCTAAAGACACGCAAGCAGGTTTTAAATTTGTAAATAAAGAAAAATTTAAGAATGTTATAAATTTTAAATCAAATGATTTTTCCTATGATTTGGAGTTATTTTTATTAGCAAAAAAATTTAAATTAAATTCGCATTTTATTACTGTAAACACCATTAACAAAAGCAGCCATTCTAACGTTGGCTTATTTTCAGACTCATTAATTATGTTTTTAAAACTTTTTAAATTAAGAAAGCTTTACAAAAAAATCTAAAGTTTATTTAATTTATCCAAAATATCAGACTTTGCTATTTCAAAATCAACTTTTCGATAATTATTAAAATAGTATTCAAAATCTCTCCAATGCATATTTTCTTCGTCTTTTTTTTCGATTAACCCCGGGTGAAGAGAAAATTCAATTTCTTTATTGTCTATTATTTTTAATGCTTTAAAAAATGTGGATTCATTATGAATACCTGAATATAGCAACCCATAAAATTTAGGAGATGGAATACTGCTTTTTACATTGTAAGTTAAGTATTTAAGTAAAAGTACAGCAAATAAATTTCTGTAGAATCTCAAATTATATAAAGTACTAAACTTATCTAAGAATATATTTTCTTTTGGAATTCTTAACTCATTGATATTAAAATTTTTTTGCTTAATAAGATATTCATTAATCCAAGGAATAGCTTGTATGTGGTGATGTCCATCAATTGCTAAATAATCAAGTTGGAAAATATTCTGGAACTCATTAATTTGTAAATCAATTTCTTTAAATACTGCTAATCTTTTTTCTTTTTTTAAAAACATAAGATCAAAAAACTTAGATTAGTTAAAAATTGCTTGTTTGGTTCTAAAAAAACTTTTGGGTTGCTTGTTAAATTTAAATGTAATTTAATTTTTATGTTTGAGTTTTTAATCTCTTTAAAATACTTGTCTGAACCTCCAAACATTACCGAAACACTGTTTACAGAACCATTATCTATACAGTTAAGAATAGATTTTGAGACTGCATCATTCATTCCAAAATCATCTGCATGAAGAAAATAATTATTTTTCAAATTGTTCATTGTTTAAATATGCTTTGTATGGATTGTTTTAAAAAATTAATTGGATTTTGGTACGAAAGTATTTTTAAAGAAAAGATTGTTTTCAATAAATGTATGAAGTCTCCTCTCGAATACTTACTTACGATATGGTATTTGTTTTTAAAGAGCTGTTCGTACTCATTGTTATAAAATTTACTCTTTATATTTGGAGCCCCATAAATACTCCACGGTTTATTACTTCCTTGATAGTGAATAAAGAAGGCTTTTTCAATTTCTTCTATATTATTTTCTTCACTTGATAGATCGAGATTGTAGTTAAGCTTATCGTTTAGTTCAATAAAATCTCCGTCAAAGAAAAAGTTTAAGACATCCTGATCCCAAAATTCAAGCTTTTCTTTTATTTTTTCTATTGAATTTAATAGATCACCATATACGTTTTTATTTAGCCAATATTCATGATTTACAAATATAACTCCTGCATTGAAATACTTACTTCCATTCAAGCCAAGGCGCTGAAATTTTTGAATATTTTGATCTTTTAATAATTCCGTCCTTGCTGCTATTGGTTGATTATTATCTGACAACAAATTAAATATTTTTATTATCTCTTCATAAGGATCGTTTAAGCATACAATATCAGAATCAAGGTACAAATAATTTCTGATACTCTTATCTATATACTTATCTATAAATAATCGATAGTAGGTTGCTTCAGAAATATGACTATTCTCTATATTAGGAAAAATATGATTTGTTTTTTTAAATTGATAAAAATTCAAATTGCATAAATTATTATGATTATCAAATAAATGTAAATAATTATTAAATGATTCTACGTCCTTATGTATGATATGAATGTTTGCATTTACAGATAGCTTTGAAAGAAGACTATTTATAGAAATAGCAAGCTGTTTATTATAATTTTCATCTGCAGCATAAATAAAATCTATTTCATCTACCACTACTAAACTCTTCTTCTGTAAACTTAAGTTTCATTAGTTCTTCAAAATTTTTAAA
>MDTB01164261.1_pt1 | contig 15122 bp, 8 predicted proteins | sample 811161 | NCBI WGS metagenome assembly MDTB01 (sample SAMN05326650, study PRJNA326480) | marine metagenome | isolation source: seawater | place: Mediterranean Sea | collected 2009
GACTGGATAGTTGAGCGTTGTTCAAAACCATTTGAGTCAAAAAATGATGCTGTTACATATATGAATGATAAAAAATTAGATGGTATGGTACTAAAACTTCAAGATGGCTCAATTCAAGCTGTTTGTCCTACCTATCCAGATGGTTATTATCCTAACGCTGAAATTTTAGAAGAAGTGAATTCTGATTCTCAAGTTTGTTGCTAATTGCCTTTTTTACACTTCAAATTACATTTAATAACTAGCCTCTAAAAACAGACAATTAGATTTGTACGTTCTACAAGTTGTTTTCAGACGATCTAATTTACTTTTAGGAGTTTTGGCAGTTTTGGCAGTGATAAAGCCTATTTGAGGCGACAGGTATGCATAATTTTAAACTTCTTTTGCCATAAAGATATTTCACTTTCCAGGCTGAATAGAAATTATTATCATTAGTTTTGTGCAATTATTTAATAATAAAAATGACAAACTTAATTTAGTCGAAGAAAAACCCTTCAAACTAGAAAAAGATATCCAAGAATTAGTAGAAAAGAACTCGGATTCTCTTTTAGGCCTTGAATTTATTGGTAGTGAAATAACAGTTGATAAGTATAGAATTGACTCTCTCTGTTTTGATAATGAAACAAATTCTTTTGTTATTGTTGAATACAAAAAAGGAAGTAGTTACTCAGTAATTGACCAGGGTTATACATATCTTCAGCTCTTATTAAACAATAAGTCGGATTTTTTATTAATTTATTCTGAATACTTGGAGAAAGTAGTGAAGGCTAATGATATTGATTGGAGTCAATCTAGAATTATATTTGTTTCCCAATCTTTTAATAATTATCAAAAAGATAGTGTTAATTTTAAAGACCTGCCATTTGAGTTGTGGGAGATTGCAAGATACAGTAACGACCAAATCTCTTTAAATAAACATGTCTCAACCTCTACAGAGTCAGTTAAAACAATATCAACAGCAAATAGCAAAAACTTCAAAGCTGTAACTGATGAAATTAAATCTTACGATGAAGAGTTCCATCTAAAAAATTTTGGTGTACAACTCCAGGAAAATTGGATAGATTTTAGAGAACAAATGATGCAGATAGATGGCATGGAAATGAATATTATAAAACGATATATAGCTTTCACTATGGGATTTAGAAAAAGCATATGTTATTGTAATACCCAATCCAACGGATTCCGTATCGATATTGTTAGAGGCGCAATTAAAAATGGAAAAAAGAATAAAGACTTTTTAACTCTAGACGATCCAAAGAATATGGCTAAGGAAAATAGCTGGACTTGGAAAAATGGAGACACAGGCCATAAATACGAAATAAAATTTGATAAAAACACCGATGTTGATTATTTAGTATTCTTATTAAATCAACAAGTTAAAAGATATCAATAAATAATTGAAGATTTGGTATCAAGGAATTACCTTAATGCCTTCAAGTATGAAAGTATTCATAAAATATTTTCGTAATCAAATAAAAAAATTATAGGTATGAAAAAACTTATCACTAGTAAGAAATGATGATAAAAAAAATAACGAATATATTTTTAGGTTTAATTCTTATCCAGTCTTTATTTGGTGTTGAAGCAATAGCTCAAGAGCATTCAAATAGCAATGCTGCAGATGTTGTGATTCTTGTTGACTTCTCAGGATCAATAACAGATGACCCAAGATACCCAGAAGCAGAAAAAAAAGCACTTCAAAACCTAGTTAATGTTTCATGGCCTATAGGATCAAATATAGCCATACTTGCTTTTGGTGCTGCTGATTCTAGAAATGGTGGCAAGCCATCAACTTTTCCTATGTGTGAAAGTCAAAATGAAGTGCTCTTAAGTGCTTCAGCAATTGAGACATGGATAGATTCATGTATAAATACAATAGGTACAACACCTGTTGGCCCAATGACAGATCACAACAAGGCAATCAAAAAAGCTGTTGAGATTTTAAGTAGCACAAAATCAGTTAATAATTCAAAGTTTGTTCTTTTAATGACAGATGGAAAACTAGATGTGGATAATTTAAATCCAGTCAATCCAGACTATCAAGGAACAGGGAAAGAGAAAGATGAACAAGCAATTAATGAGTTGTTTTTAGAAGTGCTTCCTGATGCAAGAGAAAAAGGCATACAAATTTGGCCAGTAGGGTTCGGAGAAGTAAACAGGATTGAATTAAACGGATATGCTCCTGAAGGTGGCCAGCCAGGTCCAGATTCATGTCAGAGAGAGATTCCTCGAGCCGTCATTTCTCAGCCTGAAGATTTACCTTTTGAAATTAACAAAATAATTCGACAAGTAACTTGTCAAGGTGAGTACTTACGAGGTGATAATGTAGAAGTTAAACTTCCAGATTTTGCAGACTCTGCAACTATTAACGTTCAGCATGATGAAGGTGAAAGTTTTTCAGTTATAGGACCAGAAGGCGAGAATATTCCTGGTGGTGGTGAAGGTACAGAAACTACAATCGTTATTCCTGACCCTAAAGGTGGAAATTGGCAAGTAGTAGCAACTTCCCCTATAACAGTTGGCTACTGGTGGGAAAGTACTTTGGCACCAGTTATTGTATGTCCAGTTGATTCTAAAGGAGTAACTTTATCTATATCTCCAACAAAAAACGCTTTAGAATCTTATGCAAACAGTCCACTCTTTGATGTAGAGGTGATAATTGATGGTAAAAAACAAGTATTTACTATGGAGCTTGGAGAAGAAGAGAAGTTTAACTTAACGGAAGATGTTGCACTAATAGCAGCAGATGCATATGTAAATACGCTTGATCAGCCTGGGATTATTACCTTACAAAAGGTAGAAGAAGAATGTAGTAAGTATGTAGATGTAGGGAGCAATCCTATCTCTGAAGATTCTGTAATTGCTGATATTGACTGTGCGTTAACGCCAGATATAGAAGAATGCAAAATTACCTCTGATATACCTTGGTGGCTGTTGATTTTACTTGTAATCAGTGTCCTCACCCTTCTCAGATACCTATGGAATAAAAGATATCTCAAGGAGGGAACGTTTGTCATTAGTAACTCTTCAGAAGAATTAGGAAGAATAAGAATTTTGAAAAAGACCACAGAGATGGTTTTCAGAATTAATCCAGACGAGCTGTCAGGTGCTCAAATTACAAAAGGTAAAACGGGAGAGTATGGCACTTACGAAGTACATAAAGGAAAAAATGGTACAGATTTTATAATTAATGGACCAGCTGGTACAGGTATGGAGCGCAATTTCCCATTTACAATAGGAGATAAATTAATTCTTGAAGATGCCTATCAAGTAGAGTTCGAAGATGGGTTTAATCGAAAATCTAGAGTTGATACAAACCAAGATCCATTCAGTAGTGAGATTTCTAATGATCTTTTCACTGAGACTGATGGAAATGCTGAAGGCGATGATGACACTAAAGGAAACCCTTTTGCTTAAGAAAATAAATAACTTGTCACTAGTAACAAATGTAAGAATGAAAGGTAAAAATTAAATGGGAGTAACACACAGAGTTTTATATGTTGGTATTGGTGGAACCGGCGTACATATAGGCAAAGAATTAGAGATTGCATTAAGAAGAGACCTTTGCGGGCCAGATGGAAAAGCACTAATTAATAAAGGTGGAGCATTTGGAAAATTAAAGCCTTATCAATTACCTGATTATGTTCAATCGCTTTATTTCGACTTTGATGATGATGCTGAGCAAATATTGCAAAAAGGTACAGATTTAAATACACAGTTGATCAGAGAAAATGCAACCGTAGTAAAAAGTATCCATTCAACAGGAGCAACTAGTTATAGAGTTGCAGCAGAAATGTTAAGAGCTGATAAAGAGACTTCAAAGATAACAAATTCCTGGCTACCAGAAAAAGACAACGAACCTCAAGTTGCACCTCTATCCGATGGGGCTGGACAATATCCTACTGTTGGACGGGCTGCATTGTATTTAGGATTAAAAAGGTCTGGAAATGATATTGAGCGAGAGATTGATCACGCAATTGAAAAATTAGTTCGCGCTGGTGGCATGTTACAAGCTATGAAGAATGAATCTGATAAACCAAAAGTATTATGTTATGTTGGTTTTTCTGTTGCAGGTGGAACCGGTACAGGTATTTTTTACGACGTTATTCATCTTCTAGAAAAAAGACTCAACACTATTTTGCAAGGAATTGAGGTTAATATTTTTCCATTAACATTGCTGCCTTCTGCATTTATAGACAACTGGAAGCCAAATAATATAAAGGCTGGAAAAGCGAATGCTGCTATCGCGCTTAAAGACTTAGCCCATCTTGTAGAACACCTTCAAAAAGATGATCAACCAGATGACTTTAAAATGAATTACCCACAACCTTTTGGTGAGACAAGAATGACACCTGCAAGCATTCCTACTGCTTTTCTATTCAGTAAAGCCGCGTCGGTTAATCAGGAAGATATGTATAAATCAATGGCCTCGTTTATTCTCTCTCAGGTAACAACAGGTGAGACAATAAGTGATGACACTGGAACAAAAAATTTAGACAGTAGAACAACACAAATGTCTGTTTTTTCAAAAATTATTAATGATAAAAACTTAACCGGTGAAATGGATAAATTTGGGCCAGGATTAAAACCATTCTCACCAGCTATATCGAGTTCACTATCAATACCAGTTGAAAATGTTGCTGATCTTGTTTCAAAAAAACTGATAACAGAATTTATTAAAGAAAATAAAGAAAATTCAGTAATACAAGCAGAAAATAATGTCACTGATATTGCGGAAGTACTCAAAAATATGGAACTTAATTTTATGGTTGATCCTGTACCTCCGAAGCAGCAAAACCTTGTAGATGAGGAAGAAAATATTGTTGCAAGTAGTGGTAAGGATTTAATTAAAAATGCTTCATATTACCGAACCGAACTACAACGTTGGATTAACGGATTTGAACCATTTGCAAGAAGATCAATTACTGATGCTTCAATGGACTGGAACCAAGAAGTTATTCGACTACTAAGCAGTAACTCACTATTAAAAACAATAAGAATATTTCAAGGTGCAAATTTGACACAAGACATACACTCTAAGGAGGGTGTTGTTGGCAAGTTGACAAACTATAGTTCAACAATCAACAAATCATCCCCAATCCCTGAACTCCCAAAAATTAAAGGTCCCAAAACCTTGATGAAAGGATCAAACCCAAGAGTAAAAACTGAGTACCTAAGACAGTCTTTACCTTCATGGTATAAAAATGAATTTAAAATTAAATGGCAAGACGCATGGAATGTTCAAAGATCAAAATGGCAAAATACTGTAGATGAAATCAAAGATTCTTTTTCAATTGTTACATCTGGACTAGAGGTTTTCATACGTGACACCGAAGAGATTTGGGAAACAAATAAAACTGGCATCACAGAGGATGGTGTTTTAGTGAGTGGATTCCTTCCTTTAGGTAGCGGAAACTTAGATACTCTTAAGGATGACCTTGTGAAAAGTCTTATGGACACACCATCTCAGCAAGCAACTCCAACATCAAGTGAGCTTTTTACAACTATTCTTCCAAATGATATTTGGCAAGATGCATGGAAAGAATTTATGAAGAAATCTGGTGATAACATCAATGAGGCTACTCAAGAATTGCTGAACTTTATTAAAGTTGTTCTAAAGAACAAGATTGTTGATGAGCTTCAAGAGACTTCAATTGATGGAAGCTCTTTACTTCCAAACCTTAAAAATCTATTGTTACGTGCTTCTAAAACTGGGACAACCGCTACCTCAAATCAAATTAAGGTTTTACAATCAGAACTTGGAAAAATGATCCCACTTGATGCTGTTCCTGACTCGGGTCAAGGTACTCCAGCAAGAGAAATATGGATTAATTACCCATTAGATGAAAAAGACGAACAAGTTGAAGAATATCTAAAAAAACATATCACGGCAGATTGGCCAACACAAAATGAGATTATTGGAAAAATCAATTGCTATCCAGTTGGTGGAGAGTCAATCTTCATCTCAATGTATAACTTTGGAAATGGGTTATTTAGCTTACGTGAACCCAGACACTTATTTAGAGAACTATTCAATTTGAAAAATACACCTGAGGGACGAGAGTTGCAGTGGCGTCAAAGGTTATCTACTGAGACAGTTTATAACCTTGCATCAAAACGAGATTATGTAAATGCCCTACAGTATTTTTTAGTTGCTGCTTGGAATGATTGTGTAATTGTTAATGATGGATCTAGCATTAAAGATGCAAAATCAATTTCTATAAATCTTCCTAATGGCAGTGAGATAACCTTAAGTCTTAAAAAATTTCAACAATTTAGTACTATATCTGATTTACCTGAGGCTTTCAAAGACTACTGGGTAAGCATGGATGCAAATGATTCATCAAACTGGGATCAGCTACTTAGCATGATGCCTAATGGTTCAGAACATGGTGATATTTTCGATAATTTACCTAAAACAAGAGTTTTTGCTGACATAGTAAATATGGTCGAAGGTGAGGAAATAAAAGCACTTGAAAACATTGTCAAAGAAAATCCTTTATCAATCGACAATGCTCCTGGTGTTTTAGCTAAAGCAAAGTTAAAACTTGAATTCTGGACTGAACTACTTCCAGAGGCTTTGAATAAAACAATTGGGGCTGGTACTTATAACAAACTTAGCCAACTCATTAAAGAAATGGAGCAAGAAGTAGCTACCCATGGTTGATCCAAAACTACTTCTAAAAAAAGAGGCATCTGTTGAAGTTTTAGACTTTAGAGATGAACAAGTTAGAAATCTCTTTAGTGAATATCAACCAGATCAAGCTTTACAGAAAATTAAAAATAGTAATTCAGAAGATAACTTTAACGGATACAGCAGGCCTTTTAAATTAGTTACTATTCCACACAAAGATGATCTTGATTTTCTAATCAAAGGAAATAATGCCAAGAATAGCAGATGGTATATTTGGGAAAAACTACTCTCTGAGTCAAATTTAAATCTAGAAATTATAGTTCTCTTCACTGGAGAGCTTCCTGATTATAAAATTGCAAGAAATAACTTATATTTACCTGAATTCTTAACTGAAAAAAGAATACGTCTTATTTGGACATCATCATTAAATGGAATATTTTGGAGTCCGTTATCTCAAAACTATCCTTCTGCCCTTCTACACTGGAATTCAAAGAATGTTGAGGAAGCAAACTTTCAGGCATTAATAAAGCCCCTGACAATACTTGAAGTTTTTAATGGACTTTTTAATAAATCTAAACCAGGAGAAATTTATAACCCAGGGTTGCGTCAAGCAGCTTTTGGCACTGGCTATGAAAAGGAAAGTAAAGATGTTCTGTATGAAGCAACAAAACATATTACTGGTACTGGAAATCTACTAACTTCTGATTCAACATCGTTACCTGAGCTGCAAATTAGTGAGTTATATAAAGGCAGTTTAAATCCATCGATACCTGGTTTTAGAGATGGCATTTTCGCAGAAATTGACTCAATTGGTAATATTTCACTAGATATGTGCAGATTGTTTGGAAGCACAAATAGTATTGTTTCTAAAGATCAGATTCCATCTGTAGCAAAGAGATTAGAAAAAACGTATCAAGAATACTTGGATTCAATTACTTCATTTATAAAAAAACTAAAAAAGACACAAAAAAACTTATTTAGTTTAGTTGAAGAAATAAATGCAGAAGACGGTTTTGACGAAGAAGAGTATTTAAAGATTATTGAACATAATATTGATTTTTACTCTTCTAAGCCTGAAATCTCGACTAAAGAAAGACCAATCATAGTTTCAACTAAAATCTTTTCAGATATTCTAGATGGCATTAAAGCAGGGCATAATATTAAAGAATATAAAATTCTCTTAAAAAAGTTAATAAAAGATATCAAGCCATCTTCCTCAGAGCAAGCAAAAATTGATATAAAGAAAATATGGAATCCTTTAATAAAACAACATGGCTTACTTGATCAAAAAAGTGATGGAAATAAGCTACAAAAAGAAGTTAAAAAGATCTTTGGGAATAGAGTTTTTAGATTTATTTTTAACCTTCCTTGGACTTTAATAGATAGAAAAAATGTTTTACTTGCAACAGTCTCTGTTTTGACTCTATCTCTCTCAACCTTTTGGGCAATTAGTACTTATATAGCTGGAGAGGCTGGGTCGCCACCAATTTTTGGATCGTCAGGATTTATATGGCTTGATAACTTTGTAACTAATTTGTTTAGAAATACCCAATGGGAAGAAATTTTAATCATTTTCCTGATAACCATTCTTGCAGTATGGCTATTTTTCTTCTTTGTTGCCAAGTACGTAATAGCCAATATTGAGAGAGTTGGAAGAAAATTATATATTCAAGCTCTTCCAGAAATATTACGTGATACAAAAGTTTTCTTATGGAGGACACTTATTAACGATTGGGTCTTGGCAGAAGACAGAAATGAGCTCATTCAATACTTACAATCTATCTCAAATGTATTAGACAATGTTCATAATCTTTTAGTAGATAAGTTTCTTGAAGTTGAAATAAGTGACGATACAATATTTCAACACAGACACATTGAACCAAACCCTATATTAGAAATTAACTTAAATTCGGTTTCGGAAAATGGTATTTATAAAGATTTTGAAGGATCCGTTAGTATTTTAAAGTCTGACCTCATTTCATTGTTGGAACTTTCATTCGATCAAGAGTGGATGAAAATTAGAGGTGCGATTGGTCGAGATATGGTCCCAGAACGTATTCATGAAAACTTTAAGAAGAACTTAGATGAATTTGAGAAAAGAATTATGAACAACTCAATACTAGAACCTAAAACAGCATTAACTGCACTTGGCCAAGATAAAAGAGATCATATAGTGAAAAATCTTTGGTCTGAAGGAGACTACCCAAGAGAAAAAGTTTTAGATCTTCTTGATCCAGAGGATACAAATGAGCTAGTACATTTCATATATTCTGAAGAGGTCTCCCTACTTAATGCTAAATCTGATGGAATCATTTATACAAGATTTGCCCCTGTTGTCCTCGATCTGCCTGGTTATAGTAACTTTATACGAACTAAAGAAAGTAAAGTAGCAGGTGTTATGAGATTAGTTCCGATGTCAATTCAGATTGAATACCTACGAATATTTGATCCAAACACATTAGAAAGGGTAGTGTAACTATGAGAGCGAATAAATGTTTATAGGTTTATTAGACTTTTGGCTTCAAGAAAATGCTCAAAAAAAGGGAAAAAAACCAAAGCGAAAGCCTCCTCGAAAGAAAGGATTTTAAGATGAAAGAAAAACTAGATTCTCTGATTATTGAAATCCATAAACTTTCAAAGAAAGTATCAAAAGATCTTCCTTTTCATGCAACAGGTATTGAAAAACAATTACAAGAAGCATTAGCTTTTGAGTTTCGTAAATCGAAGAAACCTATCGAGGCAGTAAGGGAATTCTTTGGTGAAATTTATTACAGAGACTTTCCAGTTAAAGACTACAGACCAGATTTTGTAATATTTCCAGATCCAGCATGGGGTCTTGACTCAACGTTAACTATTGAAACCAAATTTGGTTCATTAAAAGAGCTTGCATCTGGACGTGAAGAATTGTTTAGATATTTATACTCAGCTCAGCAAAGCTCATCAAAAGAATTAAGAAATTCAACAATGGGCCTTTTAATTTGGTGGGAATCCTTAGCTACTGATATGCCCTCAGGTGGATCGCAAGCTGATAGGGATACACTTTTAGATATTGATAGTGCAGAATATACTCCAGCAGAATATCAAGTTGTTGTTGAATTGTGGCAAGCAGATACAGAAAATAGGAAAAAGTTTAAAAAAATAAAATCATTTTCTTAGCTTCTAATTCAAAATGTCATAAAAGATCAAAATATGAATGTCAGCAGGCTATTTTTATTTATTCATAATATAATTCTATAAATTTCCAATTTCATTCATTAGTATTTTTATATGAAGATATTTGCCTCATACTCAAATGATGATATTGCTCATGTAAACTCATTTTCAAAAATATTTGCAGAGATCAACACTTCAGACTTCTTATTTGTAGCTTCAGAAAAAATTCAATCTGATAATTATAAAAAAGCAGTACCTCCTGGAACTGAATGGAAAGTAGGTATTGCACAAAAGATAAATGAATCTAATGCAGCTATTCTTTTCTTGTCAAAATCTTTTTTCAATTCAGATGAAGTAGTTGACTTTGAATTACCTTTAATTCTAGAAAAAGCATCTAAGAATGAAGAATATACAATCTTCCCAATATGGGTAGATGATTTCAACTCAATTAAAAATAAAGATGCTGAATTAATTTCAAAAAAAGAATTCCTTAACACAGCAGAGACAAGTCTCTCAAAACTACGGGGATCTTTGTATAATCTGGAATTACAAAATATATCAAAAAAAATAACAAGTATTACTACAAATACAAAACAGACCTTTTTAAAATCTCCTAAAAAACTAGCTACCTTGATTATCTCAGTAACAACTTTGTTGGGCGCCTTTTATTTTTTGCTTCCTGATCAAGAGCAGCAACCTGAGATAGTGGAATCTGTAACTATGGAGGAAACCACTACCACAACTCTTGTAGATGGAATGGAAGTGAACTATATCGATTTTAATACAATAGGAATAGGTGATTGTGTTAATTTAGACTTAAGCTTAACAACTATGAGTGAATTCTCTCCCTATAAAATATCATTTAGTGAACCTGTTTCTTGTGACCTTAAACATGATGCAGAAATTATTAAAAAGTTTACTGTTTCAAGAATAAATACAAGTGAACTAATTTTTCCGGGTGTATATTTTGGAATTTTTACAGAGGAAGATTGCTACGCTCATGTTGGTGAAACTTTATGTGACGGCGTAATTGTAAAAGAGATTTTGGACAATTTTCCAGCAGCAAGTACATCACTCGAGCCAGGAGATGTAATTACATCTGTAAATGGTATATCTACAGATACCAATGATAAATTATCAAATTATTTATCATATCTTTCAGCTAATGAAAATATAACATTCAGCTATTACAGACCTGATGAAAATGGAGTGATCAATAAATCTGTAATATATGATGATGTACTCTTAGCTCAAGAGAGAATAACAAATGATGGATTGCAGTCTATTGTAGAATCTTCAATGATAGATTGTGCTGGAGAAAATTCTCTTTATCAAACCTTGGAAATAGACTTCATTTCAAGTTTTCAATCTTTGGAAATAAATTCTCCATTTAGAACAACTATTTCTAAACCTGTTTTTAATAAAAATGATATTGGGTCAGAGAGTTTTACAGTACTCTGTTTTTTATTTGTTGCTGAAACTAAAATCACTAATACTAATCCTATAGAATACAGTGAAATTCAAATACTAAAGAATACCATCCTTTTTGGTGAAGAATTTTATAAAGAATGGGGCTATGAAACTGTGAAAAATTTATATGCAAGTAACAATGATTTTAAACAAATTGCTAAAACTTTTAATGAACTAAATATTGGAGACTGTTTTGACTGGAACCTCCTCAACTCCGGATTAAATGCAGAAGAGTCAAATTATATTACATTTATAAACTGCTCGTTACAATATCAAGATGTTCAGATTATTGGAGAATATAAAGTTTCAAAACAAGAACTCATTGACAATGAATTATTTATTGAAAGCAGTGATTTCATAAATTATTTAAGTGATAAATGTTACGATTTAGGGTTTCAAACCTACAAAGAAAGTATCTGGATTGGTTTAACTTCTCGTTATGTTGATGACAATGGAATAGTTAACAAAGGCTATTTTTTCAGACCATTATGGATCGAAGATAATGATGAAATTATAGTTAAATGTGCTTTTAGTTATACGTTAGGAAAGGGATTTGAAAGGTTTAACAATGTATACGATGATCAGCCGAATGATAATGATATAGTACAACTTTCTTTTTCACATTGTCCAAAATACACTTTTACCGGAACTGAGTACACCTTCAAGAATAATAAAGTACCAATGACAGACAATGGAGGATTATCTTTTGTAGTACCATCCTGGAATACTGGTAAATATCCAATAACAAAGTTTGGTTTCTATACAAATAATGAAAATGTAAAGATCGTAGGGCTTGATAATGAAACAGGAATAAGTCTTGATCCATTAGAAAGAGATAGTTATCTTTTTGAAGACAATAAAGGTGTCGTACCTTTTTTGTACGAAATAATTAGTGATTATGAAGGAGAAGTTACTTTTGCTGTAAGAGCAGATGACGCAGGTGGAGGGAATGCTTGGGCAGAATGTACAACTACCGTTGTGAAAAATGCTTCATCTAACGAAATATTAGAAATAAGTGACTTTGGTAAAATTTCTAGCAATTCTTGGGACTCTGAACTCTCGTTTAAAACTTCAACTGAGCAAAAACTAGAAGAGCTAAATTTACCATTAATTGAAAGCATAAAAAATAAAACCACTTCGGATCTTAACTTTATTGAAGTTAAACTAACAAAACCTTTAAAAAATGAGACGATTAAGAGAGTGAATGTAAAGTATGTACTTTGTGATTCAGACAGTATCACCAATTGCATAAATAATCATAATTCTAAATTTAATTTTCTTGAATTTGATAGTGATAAATTTGACTTTTTAAATAATCAAGAAATATATGAAGTCCTTGAAATCCCTCTTTATTTTTACTCTTGTAATAAACAGTATTTAACTAATCTAGACTTTGACTGTCTTGTTAAAGCTACTGATCAATTTGCTATTTTAGAATATATCTATATTGATCTAGACGATCCTTTTTCATGTAATGTTGCTTACAAAGGCTTTACAAGGAATGAAGAATACTTAAGAAAAACAAATCCTGAAAATACTCATATAAAATTTTATAAGGATATTCTCTTTGGAGAAAATCAGTTAAATACTGATTCTGATAATTATTCTCAAAATATGTGCAAAGATTTGGAGTTGTCAAAGCTTCCATTTACAGAGAACGCACTACTCTTCAATTATCACTATTATCCAAATTTTAACTTTTCATCAATATTTTCTGGGCAACTCTATGCAGGTACTCCTGTTATTGAGATCAATTTAAAGAGTGACTGATGAAAAAAAAATGTAGTAACATCTAGATATGGATCATAGAAGTTATTTTTCAAAAGAGGAATGGGATTTATTGCGTGCAGCGCCCTTCAATGTACAAGTACTAGTCTCACAAGCTGATGATGAACGAGAGTTAGATGAAATTGGACCCATTCTTGATATTTTAATGTCTTATGATGGAGACTCTTTTATTAATGAAGTTTTTAAAGATTCTCTGGAGGCAACTGAAGAAACCAGATTGTTAAAAGATGCTAGAGAAGCATTAGGCGAAGTTACTAGCGCAGTACATCTTATTAAGCAGAAAACTACAGACGGATCACTAGGGGAGAATACCCTTGATCTTTTTTGTGAGCAGTTATTAAATATAGCTGAGCAAACTGCGACAGCTGATCTTGAAGGGCTAGAAGCCCAGGAAGAAAGTATTATCAAACTTTTGAAATCTAAATTTGCATAATTCATGACTCTACAAGAACTTTTTAGCGAAGAACAAATAACTCAACTACGAGTTGCACCTCTAGATGTTGCAGTTCTTGCAGCAGAAGCTGATATGGAACTTGAAGATGTTGAGCTAGATGAATTAAGCACCCAACTACAAACTTATGAAGGCAATGCTTTAGTAAAAGAACTTTTTACTGCTGCCAAGGCTATTCTTGATGATAAGTTTGAGTACTCCATACATACGTCTAGAACAAATCTCTCTAATTTAAATGAGGTCCTCTCATCTGCTACAAAATATGATGAGTGTGTCCCAGAATTTAAAAGAGCACTTCTTAGATTAGCTATGGCGATCGTTGTTGTGAATGATGAGATTACTGGTACAGAGAAGACTCAAGTTGAGGAAATTGCAAATTATTTAGATTGGTCTGTTACAGATATTTAGGATTATGGTTTTGTACCAATAAGGCATTCATTCCCAACATCGGTGATATTCTGATAGTCAGAGCTTCCTGAGCCTAAAGTTGTTGTAGCAAAAGTGGTGTTTTCATAAAGTGTCCCATTACCATCATAAACTTCAACTCTAAGTGTAAGAGAGTCTCCAGGTGAGCCAACTGATGTTTTTAAATTTGTAAAGTGTGTACTTTGACCTGCAGGTCCTTGATTTTCAAATTGCAATACATCATTGATATAGATATTCCACCTTATTGTTCCAGATGAAGCATCAACTTCTGTATAAAAACAAATGTCTGTGTCATTAACCCACCAAATTAACGAATTTTCTAGATGTGGATTTTCAACAGGAACTGTAGTTGTGGTTGTAGTTGTTAAAGGTGTTGAATTCCATTCGGCCAACCACCCACCTGATCCATTTCCATTGAGATAAGTATTTAATACAGAATCTGACCAACTTGGATATAGGGCTTTTATGTCATCTGCAGTTTTAGCTTTCCAGTGATTTACATAAGCATTAACTAGGTCATCCCCGCAGAGTCGTCCGTAAGAGTTTCCATAATCTAATAAACTTTGTCTAACTTCAGACTCAGTAAATGGCAATAAGGTACTGTTAACCTGCTTATTTTTTGGATACGTATCTGGATAACAGCCTGAGCCAATATCTGGAATATCCCAAACAAACTGAATATTATTATCACTAATAGAGCCATCTCCTGTTAGGTAAACGGTTACTGGACTTGTCCAATCTGTCCAGTTGTCTGTATAACAACCATCACCACAACTAACCTGCCCTTCAAAAGATTGTTTTACTTGGATTGAAACAGTTGTGTATTCTGCTGGGAAGTCCAAAGAGCAAGAGCTGCTGTAACTTTGGGTTGACGTACCCCCAGAAGGTCCTCCACTTACTGTTGAGTATTGACAACCATGACCAACAATTGAAAGTCCTGTATTTGTAGTTGCATCATTGTAAAAAGCGGTAATTGTAGATCCTGATACTGTCACCTTATATATAGTTGGAGTTCCATAGGAAGGGGGAACTGTGGTAGTGGTAGTACTTGTAGTGCTTGTACTTGTAGTACTTGTACTTGTAGTACTTGTACTTGAAGAACTACCTAAAGTGGTAAAGCTAACAGAGGATGTATTACTATTACCAGCTGCATCATATGCATAAACAGTTAATGTATAATTATTTCCACTTACAAGTCCCTCA
>MDTB01094679.1_pt1 | contig 15121 bp, 8 predicted proteins | sample 811161 | NCBI WGS metagenome assembly MDTB01 (sample SAMN05326650, study PRJNA326480) | marine metagenome | isolation source: seawater | place: Mediterranean Sea | collected 2009
AGTATAAGTGTTACTGAAACTACGCTTAAAACAACTTTTTCAACAAGTGGTGGAATTAAAGACGGAACGTGGGTCTTTGATTTTGTGAAACAGTAAACCTAATTTTTAAAAATTAAATACAATATCTTGTTTAATTTTAGAATTAAGGCTCTTAGCAACTGGGCAGTTCCTTCCTACATTTTCTAACTTTTTTTTCTGAACGTTCGTTAAGTTATTTTTTTCAAAGTTAAGTTCAATATGTATTTCCTTTATTCTTCTTGGCTCAGTACTCATTACCTTACTAATTTTTGCTTTTGAATTTGGCATTTTAAAACCACCTTTTTCTGCACATATTCCCATTACGGTTGTCATACAGCTACATAGAGCAGATGAAACAAGATCTGTAGGAGCAAAGGCTTCTCCCTTTCCATTATTATCTATTGGCGCGTCAGTGATTATTTTTTGTCCAGATTTAATATGTTTGGATGAAGTTCGTAAATTACCAACATATAAGTTTTCAATTATATGATTCATAGAGTTTTAATTTAATTGTATTAAACTTAAATTATTTTTTCTTTTTTTTTCAATCAAATCATAAAATTTACGTTAATACATATACTTATAACAAAATGAAACTATTCTTTTCACTTTTTATTTCTCTATTTTTCAACATTTTATATTCATATTCGCAAAATTTTGAATACTTCGATACAGAGAAGGAGGTGCTCTGGGGTATTAATAAAAACTCATGGGGCGGCTTAATAGGAGGAGGTGTCCTTAAGTTTTCAAATAGACTTTCCGAAAATCAGTACAAGACTATAGGTTTTGAGCTTGTAAACATAAAACATCCAAAAGAAAACAGATACACATCTTCCATAGGTTATGGTAGAACATTTATCTGGGGTAAAAAAAATTATTTATTTTCACTTCGTGCACAATACGGTAGAGAAAAAATTTTATTTTCAAAGAAAGACCAGCAGGGTGTAAGGATAAATGCACAAGTTGCGGCTGGCCCATCTATTGGATTGAAAGTTCCATACTACATCAAATACAGTAGAAATAACAGGATGTATATAGAAAATTTTGACCCCTCTTCTCAAACTTTTAATAACGTTATTGGTTCTGCAAGTTTCCTTGAGGGAATTGACGAACTGAGAATAAAACCAGGATTAAATATTAAAGCAGCAATTAATTTTGAGTTTTCTCCTACTAAGTCCACAACTGCTGTAGAAGTTGGATTTCTTGGTGATTTTTTTCCTGGGGGTGTTGATATTATGCCTACAGCAAAAGAATATAGCTTTTATCCAACAGCATTTATAACTTTATTCTATGGTAGAAAGTACTAATTTTATTTAAATTGCGAAAAAATGGCTGATACAAATATTAAGTCTTCACGAGTGAAAAAACCCAGCTGGTTAAGGGTTAAACTACCTGTTGGAGAGGAGTATAAAAAAGTCAGGAAAACTGTAGATAAGTATAAGCTAAATACTATCTGTGAAAGTGGAAATTGCCCAAATATGGGTGAGTGTTGGGGGGCAGGTACAGCCACGTTTATGATACTCGGTAATGTTTGTACTCGAAGTTGTACATTTTGTGCTGTTGCAACGGGTAGACCTCCAGAGTATGATGAGCAAGAACCAATAAGAGTAGCAAAGGCAATAAAGAAAATGGGTGTAAAACATGCAGTCATAACTTCTGTCAATAGGGATGAGCTCAAAGATAGAGGTTCCGAAATTTGGTATCAAACGGTTTCCCAGACAAAGAGATTATCTCCAGAAACCACTATTGAGACTCTAATACCTGATGTAAGAGGAAATTGGGACGCATTATATAGAATGATTGATGCAGGCCAAGAGGTTGTTTCTCACAACATAGAAACTGTTGAGAGGTTATATAAGAGAGTTCGACCACAGGCAAGGTATAAGAGAAGCCTTGAACAAATTAAATTGACCAAAAAATATGGTAAAAGAACAAAGTCAGGAATAATGGTTGGTCTAGGTGAAAAAAAAGAGGAAGTTCTTAAGACCATTGATGATATGGTGGAAAATGGGCTTCATATTCTCACTATAGGGCAATATTTACAACCAACAAAGATGCACATTGAAGTAGATGATTTTATTACTCCTGAGATATTTGAGATGTACAAGGATGAGGGATTAAAAAGAGGGTTAAAGTACGTTGAATCGGGCCCACTTGTAAGATCCTCTTACCATGCTGAGAGACACGTCAATGTTGAGATATAAAATCTTATCATTTCTTCTTTTTTCATTAACAGATTTAATTTCACAGGTAAATCCTACTAATATATCTATAGTTAGGGATCAGTGGGGTGTTCCCCATATATACGCAAAAACAGATAAGGAGGTAGCTTACGGACTGGCATGGGCACATGCAGAAGATGATTTTAAAACTATCCAAAAAACATTTTTACCTGCTAAAGGATTGCTGGGCAAATTAGATGGATTAAATGGTGCAATATTTGATTATGCAGTTCATTTATTAAGATCAAGAAAGGTTGCTGAAAGAGAACTTAAAAATTTATCTCCGAATGGACTAAATGTTATTTATGGATATCTTGAGGGGCTAAATGCATATGCAAAAAAATATCCAAATGAAGTTTTATTAAAAAATTCCTTTCCATTATCTATTTATGATTATTTAACAGGACTTAATCTAATGTTGCACCTTTTTTCAGATACTGGCGATATAATTGCTCAGTTATTAAATAATAGTGTTGATCCTTTAGATGAGATGTCAGGTGTAGATAATATTGGGAGCACAATTGGTTCAAATGGTTTTGCATTCAAAAGTTCAATGACAAAAGATGGTAAAACCTATTTAAATGTTAACACTCACCAACCACTTGAAGGGCCTTTCTCATGGTATGAGGCTCATGTTATAAGTGAACAAGGATGGAATATGCTCGGTGGTCTTTTTCCTGGCCTTCCTCTTCCTGTGATTGGAACGAATAAAAACTTAGGTTGGACACACACCTACAATTATCCAGACATGAATGATATATATCAATTAGTTATTAATCCAAATAATAAAAATGAGTATAGAATCGACAATAATTGGAAAAGATTTGAAATTGAGACCGTAAAACTTAAGGTTAAAACTTTTCTTGGTATTAAGGTCCCAATCAGAAGGAAGGTTGTTTGGTCAGATTTTGGTCCGGTTATTAAAAATAAAAAAGGTCACTTTGCTTTTTTTTCTCAATCATTGAATAATATAAGCGCAATTGAGCAGTGGCTTCAGATGAATAAAGCAAAAAATTTTCAAGAGTTTGAGTCAGCACTTAAACTTTTAGGTATTCCAAGGTTTAATATTGTCTACGCAGATAAAGAGGATAATATTTTTTATATGAGTAATGCAAGGTTGTCTGTAAGAGATTCTACTATAAACTGGAGTGAGGTAGTATTAGGAGATAAATCATCATTGATATTAAATAAGTATCATCCCTATGAGGACTTACCTAAGTTGATTAATCCTGAAAGTGGCTATATTTTTAACACAAATAACTCTCCATTTAATTCTACAGATAAAAAAGATAATCTTAAAGAGATTAATTATAACTCCTCATTCGGCTTTAAGGAGAAAGAGAATAATAGAAGTTTAAGGTTTATGGAGCTTATATCAAGCTATGAGAAGGTTAGTTATTTAGATTTTAAAGAAATTAAATATGATCAGAAATATCCTGATTCTATTATGTATATTGGAAACATTAAAAAAGTATTTGATCTTGATAATTCTAAATTTCCTGATTATAAAGATTTATTAGAACTCATTCAGAACTGGGATAGAAGAGGAGGTATTGAAAATATTGGTGCAGCACAGTGGAACCTTTACTACAATTATATGCTTGGTGTTTTGTCACAGAATAATTTAAATGTTGAGGATACAATAGACACAAAATACCATATTGAGGCTTTAAAAAAGACTAATGATCATCTTATGAAAAATTTTGGAAAATTAGATATTAAACTTGGTGATATTCAGAGGCTTATTAGAGGAGATAAAAGCATACCATTATCTGGTCTTATTGATATGATTGCTCCAACTTACTCTGTCCCTACAAAAGATGGAAAATTGAGGGCTGTATCGGGAGAATCATATATTATGCTAATTCGTTATTCAAAAGATGGACCAGAAATTGAAACAGTAATCCCTTATGGTAATTCCTCTATCCCAAGCAGTCCTCATTATTCGGATCAAATGAGGATGTATTCTGAGAAAAAATTAAAAGTTATGACATTAGATAAAGATGAGATTCTTTTAAATGCATCTAATATTTACAATCCTAATTGATTATATCCATCGTCTTCTTTAATTTTTGAATTCTCTTGAAAGATTCATTTATTCTTTGTATTGGTATTTCTCCATTCTGTACTCCCTCATTAATAATTGAAATTACTTCATTTGGATCTATCTGGTCTTTATAAAGTTGATTATTAGAGAAAAGTAATAAATCAACACCTGCGTTAATAGATAAAATTATTGACTCTTTTAATCCATAATATTTAGTTATAGCGCCCATTTGCATATCATCCGAAATTATAACTCCATCGAATTTTAGGAATTCTCTTAATAGCTTTTCAATCATATTATATGAAAGTGTAGCTGGTAGCATTTTATCGTCTATTTTTTTATTTACAACATGACTGGTCATAACTCCTAATACTTTTTTATCTCTAATAAGATATTGGTATGGGTATAGTTCTTGAACAGACCAAGTCTCACTGATATCAGTAAATTCTTTGTGTGTGTCTGTGGATGAGCTTCCGTGACCTGGGAAATGTTTAAGTACAGTAATTATCTTATTTTCATCATGTGCATCAATAAATTTTTTAGCATGAAAATATACTCTATCAGTATCCTTTCCATAGCTTCTTTCCGCCTTGCTTATGAAATTATTTTCATTTTCTTCTAAGTCAATAGTTGGAGCTAAGTTCATATTTATACCAAGTTCTTTTAGTAAATCACTTGTTAATTTAGCGTAGTAATAAGTTGAATCTAAATCATTTCTATTCCCTAAATACTTGGCTGTTTTTGTTTTATGAAAACCATACTTTGGTTTTAATCTTGTTACGTTTCCTCCTTCTTCATCTATAGCAATAAATGAAGGAATCTTTGATACTTTTTGTATTTCCGATGTCAGAGATTTGAGGTGATACTTTGATCTTTTATTTGCAATGTTTTTTTCAAAAAGTATTATTCCCCCAAGATTCATATTCGAGTAAGCTTTAAATAGAGAGTCCTCTTCTAATACTTTATTTGCTTCTTTAATCCCAAAAATGAGCATTTGGGATATCTTAATTTTAATCGAATCGTATTGAAATATTTCTTTACTTTTTATTCCTTTTGCATTTGAGAAAAAAAATAAACATAAAACTATTACTTTATAAAATTTCATTGATTTCAATAATTTTATTTAATAATCTAATAAAAAATACTCCGTTATAAGGTCCGTGCCAATTCATCGTATAAGTCTCGTACGTATTTATATCAAGTCTGTCATACCATTCATCCTTGGTTATGTAACCAATATAACCTCCATTAAAACTATTAATCATCAAATTTAATTTGTTATTTGAAATGGATCCCTCAATGGGTGATGAAAGCTCACCAGAAAAATCGCATGGAGTACTAATAAGTAAATTATCTCCAATTCTGAGGAACGATATGTATTTAGGACTTTTGCCAACTAACAATTTAAAAATCCATGGCCTAATTATTATATTACTTGATACCCTAAAAGATTCTTCTCTCAGTTCAATATCTATTTTCTTACTGATTAATTTGGTTTCATATTTTGCTCCCATAATCCTAAAGCCATCATATATTTTTTCGAAGAGTCCTGTACTTATTTCTTTTATTCTTTTAATTCCTTCATTTGATCTTGTGCGAGGACTCATACTACCAACTGCCCCTGCTCCATACACTGCAAAATCAATTTCATTTGTTTTTTCAAGTAAGGATGTGAGTTTCCCTGGATAGTCTCCGCTTAAATTTTTCTGTTTATGACCATAGCATGTAGCATGAGCCGAATAAGAAAATATTATGCTGTTTTTTCCACTTTCTGTGTTTATTTTTAAAATTCTAATAAAAGGGTCATAGGTTCCGATACTGTCACCGACAAGTCTATTTGTTACATAATCTGCAGCATAAATCTTTCCATATCCAATTTTGGATTTTTCTCTTTTAAGGTATGCACTTTCTAGTGCATCAATCGTTTTTCTAGTGATTAACTCTAATATTTTTTCATCATATTCACCACCAAAGATTTTTCCTGCTAGACCTGTTAGGTATCCTCCAATACTGGAATGAGTATGTGATGCTGTCAAGTATAAATTATCAATGTTAAAAGATAGACTATTTAAAATTTTATTTTGATTTAAATTAGGTGGTACAATTAGTAAATCCATTGAAACATATGCTGCATTAGATTGATTGTTATCAAATACCACAGCTTTAACAAATATTGAGTCATCCACCCCTTCATAAAAAGCTCCTTTTCTTGCCCCATATCCAGCCATTGGTGTTGGTTCTTTTGGAATTAAAGATTCTTTTGCCCACCCAACCTTAATTGTGTCACCATTATGTCTATTTGTTATGTCACTCCTAATCTCATTGATATTTTCTAGTGAATTGTAATAGTATCTTTTGCCCTCAAGTGGAGTCCTATCTAAAGGTTTAAATATTATTAACAGAAATGAAAAAAGTGAAAGTATTGTAATTGTATATTTATTAAACATTAAATTTCATGTTAAATTTGAGTAACCATACTATAAAATTATGAAATACACATTAATTATTCTCTCTTTTTTAGTTTCATTCGTTGCGATGATACCAGTTAAAAAAAGTAAAAAAAATAAAAATCAATCTATAGATTCTCTTCTTTTAGATATTGGAGAATGGAGAAATATTGGACCGTTCAGAGGTGGGAGATCTACCGCCTCAACAGGTATAACAGAAAATGACCAGGTCTACTACATGGGAACAACCGGTGGAGGAGTGTGGAAGACTGAAGATGCTGGTACCACATGGTTCAACATTTCTGATGGCTATTTTGAAACTGGGTCTGTTGGTGCCGTCGCAGTTTCAGAAAGTGATAATAATATTGTGGTAGTTGGTATGGGAGAGTCTCCGGTAAGAGGTGTCATGACATCGTCGGGAGACGGAGTATACAAGTCACTTGATGCAGGTGAGACTTGGGAACATATTGGGCTAGAAAACACTAAGCATATTTCTCAGGTAAGAATTCATCCAAAAGACCCAGACATTATGTATGTAGCCGCACAAGGCAGTCCGTACGCAAGTACTGATGAGAGAGGTATATATATGACCACAGACGGTGGAGAAAATTGGAAAAAGGTACTATACATAAATGGATTTTCAGGTGTAAGTGACCTTTCAATGGATTATAATAATCCTCGTGTCCTTTATGCAGCATTTTGGGACCACCAGAGATTACCATGGTACGTAAGAAGTGGAGGTAAAGGTAGCGGAATATGGAAGACAGTTGACGGTGGAAAAACATGGAAGAAACTAGAGGATGGTCTTCCAAATGCTTTGATGGGGAAAATTGGTGTAGCTGTATCAAGAGCTAACTCAAAGGTAGTTTATGCAATTATTGAATCAGATGAGGGCGGTCTCTATAAGTCTGAGGATGCAGGAGATACGTGGACCCTTGTTAATGAAGACAGAGTACTTAGGGCTCGTTCTTGGTATTACATGCATATTTACACCGACCCTTCTGATGAAAACTTGGTGTATGTACTTAATGCTCCTATGATGAAGTCAGTTGATGGGGGAAAGACATTCATAAACATAAGAGTGCCACACGGTGATAATCATTATCTCTGGATTAACCCAAAAGACTCAGACATCATGATAAATTCTAATGATGGAGGGTCTAACATTTCTTTCAATGGTGGAAGGTCATGGTCGACACAAAGAAATCAACCAACTGCTCAGTTCTACAGAGTTAATGTTGATAACCGGTTTCCTTACTGGGTTTATGGGGGACAGCAAGACAACTCAACAGTAGCTATAAAGAGTAGTACATTCAGTACTGGTATAAGCTGGAAGGATTGGATTGCTGGTGTTGGAGGATGTGAGACAGCCTACGTCGCATTTGATAAGGATAACCCTGTTCTTATGTATGCCGGATGTTATCAAGGTATAATTAGTGAGTATAATCTGGAGCTAGATAACAGCAAAAATATAATGGCTTATCCTTCTATGGGATTAGGTGAGCCTTCTGATGAGCAGGAGTACAGGTTTAACTGGAATGCGCCGATACTTGTTTCTCAACACAACAGCGAGGTAATATATCACGCAGCTAATAAATTGCTCAAGTCATCAGATAGGGGAATAAACTGGGAGGAAATCAGCCCTGATCTAACAAAAAATAAAAAGGAGAATATGGGACCTGGTGGAGGCCCAATTACCAATGAGGGTGCTGGAGGAGAGGTCTATCATACAATTTATTATATAGCAGAATCGCCCCACTCTAAAGATGTTATATATGCAGGGGCTGACGATGGACTTGTTCACATAACTACTGACGGTGGTAGGTCTTGGAAAAATATTTCACCAGAATTGGAAGAGGGCATGATCAACTCTATAGATGTTTCACCTCATAATCCTGCAACTGTTTACATTGCATATAATAGATATAAGTTTGACGATTTCAAGCCTTATATACTTAAATCTACAGACTACGGAAACTCATGGAAAATGCTTGGGTCTGGGATTGAAGAAAATAGTTTTGTGAGGGTAGTGAGAGAGGATATTGAAAAAGAAGGATTACTTTACGCTGGAACAGAAAGGGGGATTTACATGTCTACTGACGGAGGAATTAGCTGGCATAAGTGGCAAAGAAATTTACCTGTAGTCCCTATAACTGATCTTGTTGTTCACAAGAATGACTTAGTAGTAGCAACTCAGGGAAGATCATTTTGGATATTGGATGACCTTTCGCCCCTTCGAGAGTATTCTGATGAAATGAGATTAAAGAATATTTACATGTTTGATGTCGAAGATAGTTATAAAGTATTGAGGTCAGCCATGAGAAGACAAGGGCCAATGGGAAAAAATCCATACTATGGTACTGAGGTAAAATTTTTTCTAAGAGATATAGATGAAAAAGATTCAACTGTTCTCAATGTAGAGTTTATGAGTGAAGACATGAAGTTATTAAGGTCATATAGTAGTGACAGTGAGTACAGACAAAACAAAATTGATATAGCCGAAGGTTTTCATACTTTAAGGTGGGGAGGAAATGTTGAGGGTTTTGAGTTGCCTCGGGGAGTTATGCCACCAAGAGGTTCTGAAGGATTTATCGAGTCTTTTTCTGTTGTTCCAGGAAAATATCATGTAAAGTTATCTTATGGAGATTACGAAAAAATATCAAGTTTTGAGATTTTACCTGATCCAAGAAATAAAATTGATGTTTCTCATTTTACAAAAAAATCAGATTTTATGAAAAACATTCACGATGATATAAGTAATATATATTCAAGTCTTAATAAGATGCAAAGCGCAAGAAATCAACTTGATGACTTAAAGTCGAGACTTTTGGATGTGAAATTTTCTAAAATTTTAGAATTATCTAAAAGTACCATTAAACTAATTGACGATACAGAGCTGAAGTTAATTTCTCCTAAACAGAAAACATTCCAGGACGTGATAAATTTTAGAAATCAACTTGACGCCCAATTCTTAGACCTTCTTTCCAAAGTTGATGGGAATGTTCCACCTATCACTAGTGGCGAAATGATTAGGTATAAGGATCTGAAATCCCAATGGCTAAAAATTAAAACTGGATACGACCAAGTTGTTTCAAATATTCAGGATATAAACACTAAGTTGATTGAAAGTTCTGTTCCGTTTATTTCTAGGGGGGGTGAGTAGATGGTTAGACTTCTCGTATTATTTCTTTTTTTTCAAATAATCACTATTAATTCTGTACTCTCTCAGAGTATAAAGAAGGCATACAGACATTATGATAAAAATGAGTTTGAAAAGTTAGAGGAAACTTTGATAAAGTTGGATGAAAGATCTAGTGAAAATTCTGGAAAATATTATCTCTATTCTTTATTTTATTTAAAAAATAAAGAGGATCGAGAAAAACTCAAGTTAGCTTATCAGAATGTATTGAATAGTCAAAGAAATTATCTTAATCAAGATGCAAAAGGTCTCGAGGAATTATCGGAATTAAATATTACTTTAAAAAGTATTGATTCTGTCAAGAATATTATTGATTCTCTGGAGTACGAATTTGTTAAGGATATAAATTCAATTGAAGAATATAAGTCATATATTAATTATTATATGACCTCTAAATTTATAAATAACGCTGTTCAAAGGTGGCATTCTCTTGAATATGAAATTATCTCTAATCAAAACTCGTGGGAAGGATATAAAATTTTTATGGATGAGTTTCCATCATCAAAGTACTATTATATGGCTAAGGAGTTATATGAGAAATTGATTTTTGAAGAAAAAACAAAAAATAATTCCATTAATTCATTTGAGGACTTTATTTCAAAGTACCCTGAAACTCCTTATAGAGATTCAATAGAATTTACATTATTAAAGAAGTATACAGTGAATAATTCAGTAGATGGTTATCTTAAATTTTTATATAAATTTCCTCAAAGTGAATACTCTAAACTTTCAATAAATTTTTTATATCATACGTCCTTAAAAGAATTTTCAGCTATTAATGAGATGACTGATGACAAAAATTTACTCGACTCAATAGCTAAGATTTCCAATATTGATAAATTACCTCTTATTGGTGTGATTGACGATAGTGTAACTTACTTTATTGATAAAAAAGGTTATAAAATCTTATCAAATGGGTCTTTTGAATTTGAAAACAAATATTTGTGTTCATTTTTTAAAGATGACTTTTTCATAGTGATGGGGCAAGAGAGTAATATTATTCTTAATAGAAATTTTTCAGAAATTTATAGATCAAACTTCTCTCATGTTGAGGACATTGGTGTTGGTTTAATAAAGGTATTTTCTGAAGATGATTTTATTGTTTTACATAAAAGTGGAAAGATTATTTTAAGAGGAGATTACGATGATGCATTTGTTGTTGACAACAGCTATTTGTTGATGGAAAAGGATAACTCTTTTACTTTGTTTACTGTATTTGGAGAAAGAATTTTTGATAACGTGTTTACTGATGTTTACAAAGAAGGAACATTTATAATTTTTGAGAGAGACATTGATAGTCGAATTGCTATAGTTAACACTGATAAAATTAAAAAATTATTTTTATCAAGTGAAAATCCAGATTTCAAGTATGATGATTATGAATACATAAATGGTGATTTTATGATACTTATACAAGATGATAACGAATCTCTTGTTGATAAGAATTTTGTTGAAATAATTACTATGGGTAATAATAAAATTTTTGAGTATGATTACGGTTGGATTAATTCAACAGAATATGGTATAAAAATTATAACAGATTTATTTTCTTCAGATTTTTCTACTTATTATGAATCTGTTATTAATAATTCAAAATATATTTTAACTAAAAGAAATGGTTCATGGGATGTTTTTTTTAGAGACAGCTTATCTTTTGATATAATAAATTTAGATTCTGTATCAATATTATCTGAAAATATTATTTGGGTAAGAGATAAATTCAATGAGTCCTTACTTTTTTCAAATTATTCAAAAATGAATTTACCAGATAATTATAATCTTGAAATTTTAAAATCAAAATTTGGATATAAAACGTTCATTAAAATAATTGAGGATGATTATAGTTATATTATAAATGAGGAAGGATTAACGCTTCCTCCTGCTGAATATTATTATACAGTTGAAAAAGGAAATACAATTAGTTTTCTATCAAAAAAGTTTAATATTTCTCAGACTGATTTACTAAGATTAAATAATAAAAAAAGTAAAAATATTTTTGTAGGAGAAAGAATCAAAATTAAAGGTTATACGCCCGATATTGCCATATCTGATTCACTATTTATTATTCAATATAATGGCAAAAAAGGTATTTCAAATTTAATGGGTAAAATTGTTTTAGAACCAAAATATGACGGAATAACAAATTTAGATTCTAATAATCTTATTCTTATTCAAGGTGAGTCTTTTGGTAATTATTGTATTTCTGAATCATCAGTAATTGAACCGATATTTTCGTCAATAATAAAACCATTTGGAAAAAATCATTATGTTGCAAAAAATAGTGAGGGAAAAAGTTTACTCACATCTAACGGAGACGAATTGATCTCTAAATTTCAGAGTATCGACTATTTAAATGATTCCTTAGTTATTCTCTTAAGGGAAGGAGTGAGATCAATTTATTCTTTAATTAGTGAAAATAGTATACTTGAATTTGATTCTTTTGAAATAATTGACGATTCATTAGGAATAATATTGGTTAAGTCAGCGGACGATTATGGTCTGTTTTCAACATATAAGGGATTTATTTTAAATTTAGCCTATGATCAAATTACAGATATAATTGATAGTGATGGTAACAGATTGTTTAAGGCTATTCAAATAATACCTGATGCTGAATTATTGGTTAATATTATAGTTAATTCTGATGGAAAAATAATTTTAAATCAAGGCATTAAATTAGGTCTTTTGGATAGACTCCATTGCGATATTTTATAACACTTTTTTATTTAGCTGAGTTTTTAATTAAATTCTAAGATTATTTTATAAGATAATTACTCATTTTAAATGAAAAAATTTACACTTGTAATTCTTTTTTTCTCTTTATTTTTTTCAGCTCAATCACAGTCACCTCAGGGCCTAAATTATCAAGCTATTGTTAGGGATGCAAATGGTACAATTAGACCATTTCAAACCATTCAATTTAATTTTGAAATATTAAATGCAGCTGGTATTTCTGTATACAATGAAGCCCAAATTGTTACAACAAATAGTTATGGGCTTGCAGATGACATAATAATAGGAAAGGGGTACACTACAGATGATTTCTCGAACATTAATTGGGGTGCAGGAAGCTATTTTTTAAATGTTAAAATTGATGGAGAAGATATGGGATCTAAACAACTTCTTAGTGTTCCATATGCTTTGTATGCTTTAAAGTCTGGCTCTGGGGGAGGAGGAAGTGATGGTGTAGGTATTCAATCTACTGTAGATAATAATGACGGAACCTTTACAATAAATTATACCAATGGAACAAGCTTTACCACTTCTGACTTTAGTGGCGATCCAGGAAATGATGGAAATGATGGATTGGATGGTAAGAGTGCTTACCAGTCTTGGTTAGATCAAGGAAACTCAGGTTCAGAGTCTGATTTTATCCAGTACTTTGTTGGCCCTCAAGGTGAAAAAGGAGATAAAGGTGAAAAAGGTGATCCTGGTGAAGACTTTATAATTACTGGCGGAGCCAGTTCAGTAATTTCAAACAATTTGGATACTTCAAGAGTTTTAGTTTCTAACATCGCTGGAAAAATTTCAGTTTCCGGAATATCATCTCCGGAATTAGAAACTCTTGATAATATAGAATCAAATATTCAAAATCAAATTAACAACAAACAAGATTTAAATGATAATTTAACTGTAATTTCTTCAATGGATCCTAGTAATGGATCTTTTATAGTTGGAGATGGAAGTATTTTTTCTCTTGAGTCTGATTCAGTTGCTAGAAATTCTCTGGGTCTTGGATCCATATCTACTCAAGATTCAGGTTCGGTATACATTACTGGTGGGAATATTATAGGGATAACTGACTTATCAATTTCTGATGGTGGAACTGGAGCATCTACAGCAGCACAGGCAAGATTGAATCTTAATGTTGATATAGCAGGAACAGATAATTCGGTTGATGTATCTCTTACCGATGTACCATCTAATTATCTTACAATTACTGGGCAAGAAATTACATCAGCTACCGTTCCAATTGAGTTGGGTGGTACTGGAGGAACAAGTGCTGTTGCAGCAAGATCTAATCTTGAATTAGGAACGATAGCTACTCAAGATAATTACAATGTAAATATTACAGGAGGTAATATAAATGGGATAACCGATTTAAAAGTAGTTGACGGTGGTACAGGAGCTTCAACCCCTGGACTTGCTAGATCTAATCTTGGCCTTGGATCAATATCAGTTCAAAATAGTAATAACATTAATATAACCGGTGGAAATATAACGGGAATAACTGATTTAGTCATTTTGGATGGAGGTACAGGTGCATCTAACAAATCAGATGCCAGGACAAATTTAGGCTTAGTTATAGGTACAGATGTACAAAGCTATGATGAAGAGTTAGCCGATATTGCCTCTTTAACTCCAAATTCAAATAATTTTATAGTAGGTGACGGAGATAAATTTGTTCAAAAAAGTGCATCGGAGGCAAGATCAAGTCTCGGTCTTGGTAGTTTAGCTCTTCAAAACGTAAATGGTGTTTTAATTAATGGTGGTTCAATAACTGGTATTACTGATTTAGCTGTTTCTGATGGTGGAACGGGTGCATCAACACCAGCTCAAGCAAGGATTAATTTAGGCATAAATCTTGGGACTGATATTCAACCATTTGATCAAGAATTAGCTGCAATAGCTGCTCTAGTTTCAGCTGAAAATAAAGGTATCCAATTTACAGGAGACGGAACTGCAAGTACTTTTACTTTGTCTGATGTTGCGTTAGAATTTCTAGATGATGACAGTGATTCTTTACAAAGGGTTACTCTTGGCTTAGGAAATATTTCAGTTCAAAATACTGACAGTATCCAAATTACAGGTGGCACCATTTCAGGTATCACAGACCTTGCAATTTCAGATGGTGGTACAGGAGCATCTTCAGCAGACAGCGCAAGGATAAACCTCGGAATAAATATTGGAGTTAATGTACAAGGTTATGATTTAGGATTAAAATCAATAGCTGATTTAGTAACCGAGCAAGACCAGATGATTTACACCGACTCACCTAGTAATTATGTCACAACAGATCTTACTTCTGCCGCTAGAGAATTATTAAACGATTCCACTTCAGATCAAATGAGACAAACTCTAGATTTCAGTCTTGAGAATCTTGGACTTACAGCCTCTGCCGATGAGATAAACATATTGGACAGTGCCACGCTTACCACCTCGGAGTTAAACATCCTTGATGGTGTTA
>MDTB01206756.1_pt1 | contig 15121 bp, 4 predicted proteins | sample 811161 | NCBI WGS metagenome assembly MDTB01 (sample SAMN05326650, study PRJNA326480) | marine metagenome | isolation source: seawater | place: Mediterranean Sea | collected 2009
CGTGATTTGGGTGGCCCTGTGGATGTTCATCATCACCAGCTTGATTATCGTCAAGTACTTCAACACATTCAAAGTGGACTCTACACTCAAGGAGTTCTTCTACTTCATGTGTGTCTTTCACGTCGTCTTCGTTTTTTCGTTCTTCGGCGCTGCGCTGAAAGGAGATATCGGCCTGGTGGCAACGCTGTGGATCTTCGACTTCTTTCTGTACTACCCTGTATTCGTGTATCTCTTCGTCGAGTTGATCAAATGGCGTGAGATGGGCTACGTCATCCTTGCGCTGGACGAGGACGGCGACGGCAATGTGACCGCAACCGAGATGATTGCCTACTTCCAAGCCTACCCTTTCCTGTGGCTCATGATGATCGTGCTCACTTGGCAGTTCTACGTGTGGCTTGGCGCGCTAATCGGCAACATCAGTATTCTGATCTTGCTGACCGTGACTGTGGCCTACGTATTCGTTAGGGACTGGGCTATCAACGACTTCTTTTTGTCGCCGAGGATGGCATGGTTGGCAGGTCGGATGATCAAGTTCGTGCTATTTGTGACCTTTCTGACAGCCCTTTTCAGCACCACCAACCCCATCTTCCCCATCAGCGTGTTCCTTTTCACACTAGTGTGTCAGGAACTGAGTAGTCTCTTCAGCCGCTACATATTGATGGACCCCGACGCTATGGTCTTCTTCTCCCCGTACGTCTTCCCGGTGTACTCGTACAACCCCAAGACGCACGACCTGGTCGACGAGAGCGACTTCGCCAAGAAGTTCGGCCTGTTCCTGCTTATCGGAGCAGCATGGGGCTCGATGATGGTCACATTTCTGTACCCGGTCAATGTAGGCATCTTTATCAGCAGCCTCTTCCTGATGGCTATCGCCATCGTCATCTCGAGCGCTCTCTCGTATGTACCGCAGCAGTTGGGTAGCTACTGCTCTATGATCACGACTGAGGGAATTCTCGAAGCTGCCGACACAGCAAGGTTCCGCTTCGCCGACCGCCGCAAGCCTTTGCACATTGAGATGAAGGACTACGACACCACGGATATAGACAAGCACGCCTTCGAAAAGAAGCAGCCCACGCCCTTAGAGCGCTTGAAGGAGAAAGAGAGCGTAGTACTTGCCATTGATAACATCTCGGAAACCCGCGGCCTTACGCATGTGCACGACGACGAGGAGTACATTGCTTCAAATGTCGTAGAGGTTATCGACGACACCATAAAGCTGTCTCTCTTCGAGCGCCTGTGGATCGAAATCAAGAGGCGCCTCAAGGCTATCTCCAAAATGTTCCCATCCATCGGGAAAATGAAGGGCTGGGTGCGCCATAGCGAGTCGTTATTCAGCTGGTCGGACGCCATGGCGGAGGCCATCGTCACAGGAAGGGGGCCCATGGGCTGGATCGGTCTAGACGGACAGCTTTTCAAGCTGTTCAAGCTAGCCCAAGATCAGCCCAATCTATCGTTTCTGCAGCAGCCCTGGCTCAATGCCTACGACGAATACGGTAACAACCGCAACTATATCCTTCTGTCAGAGCACATTGAAACCAAGGACATCATGGAGCGCTTTGCAGACTACGACGCCGCCATCGACTTCGTGGCAGCCGAGGAAACGCGCGCTGCTATTCACTTTACTACCCTAACCATGGTTAGCGCTGAGGCGAAGCTACAGCGTGAGAAGGTCTTGTTCCAAAAATTCCTGCGCGAGAACCGCTTTCGATTGGCCTCAAATGGCATCACCCCTCCGGCGGAAATCTTTACCAGCGCGTCTTTCTCGTCCATCGATATTCCTCTGGTAGCGGTTTGGATTTCCACGCTCTCAAGCGAGGAGAAGGAGCGCTTCCATATGCTTAAGGCGTCCTTCTCAGAGGAACAAGCCGCCATCGATGTACAGACGGATGCCGCGGACACCAAGATGTTGGAGGACGCCGACCTGCTCGAGGAAGAGCGCGAGGAGCGAGAAGAGCTAATCACACTCAAAATCCGCAAAGATATGGACCGCAGGCGTTCTGAGCGTGTACAGGGCTGGGCAGACTCGCTGCACCCCTCGGAGCGTAGCACCTTCAATGTGCGGAGAGAGGACTGGGTTAACAACGCGGATTGCTTTGTACACTTTAAGGAGCAGGCGCTCTACGACAAGTTCAAGGAGGCGTGTCTAAGCGGCGAGGACGAGAGCGTTGATTACGGCCGTCTGGAGCTCGCCGACCTGGAAGCATGTCTGCGCGACAGCCGCCTTGGCGAGTACGGTCGCAGCTACCAGTTCGTCGACAGCGAGTTCCCCCCGGGAGACTCCTCCATCGGAGACGGTGGGGCGGCCTCCCAAGTTCTGGGATGGCGCTGTGCTCCCGGAGTGGTCGACGAAGTGCACCTCTTCAGCAACGGCTCCGATCCGAACGACGTCAATGCAGGAATCTTCGACGACCAGTGGCTCCTTAGTGCCATTTGCATGCTTGCTGCCTCAGACGATGGAGGCGTCGACGGCAAGATCGTCAAGGTCATCGCCGATCTGTTCATCGGTCACTACGGTGCTGATGGTGAAATCACGCACAACACAGAAGTGGGTGCCTTCTGTCTGCGGCTTTTCAAGCGCGGGATGTGGGTGCCGGTGGTGACGGATGACTTGTTTCCTATGCTCCAAAGAGACAACTGGACCAACGAGAACCGCGGTCTCGCATGTGCCCACGCGCACGAGAGCAGCTCGATCTGGGTATGTCTACTGGAGAAGGCTTTCGCCAAGTTCTACGGCAACTATGGCGCGCTCAGCAAGGGCTACGTACACCACGCGTTGTCAGCTCTCACTGGTTCAGAGTCAACATGCATGCCTCTGGCTGGCGCCAGTCGCGGCGTAGGCAAAAGGGCCCTTTGGGACAGCATCGTCAAGTACCAGAAGAATGGCTACATCATGGGCGCAGGTACGGGCTCACAGGCCTTGGCTAACAAGGAGCTGGTGGAGATGGGCATCACATTCAACGCAAGCTATCCCATTTACAAGGTGTGGAAGGTAGACGGCCTGCAAGTCATCAAGTTGCGCAATCCACCTGGCCACCACGACATTTGGAAGGGTGATTGGGGCTTGGCCTCACCGCTGTGGACTGAGCGCCTTAAGTTCAAGCTTGGGTACACGGAAGATGACAAGGACGTGCTTTACATGAGCTTCGACGACTTCTGCAACGTGTTCCGTTACCTCTACGTATGCAAGCATTACGACCCGGAGCGCTGGACGACGGTTAGCTGCCCCGGTATTTGGAAGAAGGCCCTGAACGAGGAAGACCAGAAGAACCAGAACGACCAGGAGGAGCAGGACCCCGAGACCAAGAAGCGCATGAAGGCCCTCGCCCGCATCGATACGTCCGGTGGTTTGCCCTCGGTAGACAATCCCGGTGTGGTTCTCGAGAATAACCCCCATTACTCCCTCAAGATTTACCGCCCCACCGAGGTACGCATTGAGGTGTCCCAAACTGATTCCCGTGGCCAAGTCACTGCCGACCCTCACCCTTTCTCCATCGTTGTGTGCAAAAATCGCCACCCCAAAACGCCCATGCGCCTTGAGACTCTTGGCAAGGAGGACATAGTGGCGATGAGTGATGGCGTTGCGGCGGAGCGTGTGAGGTACTTAACCACCTACCTCCAACCCGGTCTCTACATCTTTATCGTGGCCACCTATGTGCACAAGCTCGAGGGTGCCTTCACGGTAAACGTGACTTCCAACTACCGCGTCGTGCTTAACAGCGTGTGGCCACCCCGCTGGGTGATGGGCCAAGAGCGCAACACAGAGGACCTGGTCAACGAGCTCGCCAACAATTCCATCAACTCGCTGATACACAAGTTCAACAAGGCTACCAAGCAAGCACTGAAGATCTCGAAAGAGCTGTTTGGGTCAGGAGAAAAGGTCAAGAAGAAGACGGGTATTATCGGAGTGGACGATGATTCAGAGAGCGAGCCAGAGGCTAGCGACAGCGACGACGACTGATAAGATTAATGTTACAAATATTCACGAATCCCACATTTGATATCTAGGTGTACGACTATGTTTTTAATCAAGCTGCTGAACACGACTCGTAAAATCCTTCAGGAGCTGTCTGTAGGCTGAAAGGTCTACCTGTGTAACAGTATTAATCTCCTCAGCAGAGTGGCCCAGCCCACACCTTTCAGCGTACAGCAGCGCAGCCACGCCGCAGTCGTGCGAGTTTAGCTGCTGCCTAACCGTGATTGCGCTCATCCCCAAGGTGAGCCAGGACTTGTTTCCCTCCAGAGGACAGCACTTATTAAGCCATTCTATGACACACCTCGGCATATCTCGGCTGCCCAACCCCCCGTGTCGATGCTCGGGCTTGCCCATCGGCTCAAATAACTCCAGACATTCTGTGCCCTTGCCCCTTAGAACTCTCACGCACTGCCAATGAATACCCTCGCTGTTCACAATGAACACTATTGGTGTAGATTCCTCATAGTTGATTACACGCCCACTGATATCTGTTATGCCCTGAAAAGTCTGGTTTCTAAGACTCAGCACAACGAAGTCTATTGACATAAAGTGAACTTTACTGTATGCCTTTGAGAACTTCCCGATGACGAGGTCTATCAAAGATGAGCTCAGCCAGGAGTCATCATCAAGCTCTTGAATTGATAGTGCACGGCGAAGCAAAATTGGTCGGAGTCCCTTTGGACTGCTGTCTACAAAATCGTCCCTTTCGATATTCCCCTGGCTTAAACAACTTTGGAAAGTGTCGCTGCTATCATTACTACCAGTCACCATCGGCAGACCACGAATCAATTTTTCAGTGGCTGGTCGTCGTGCCCCAGATCCCTTCGTACTGCTACTGCTACTAGCCGCAAAGCGGCCCGTGGGTGTAAGGAGTGAGAGTTGCTCCTTAACCTCGATATTTTTATTCTCCTCGGCCTTTATAGAGCGAGAGCGGAGCACTCGCCCTTCAATCTCACTACTACTGTGTCGACTCGCCCGTTTCATGGCTATGATACATACGTAATCACGCCAGAGAAGGTTCAAAGCTTTCCATACACCCCAAAGGAAAGAACTGTAGTTCCTAAGCTGCTAACAAGCGTTTGTATCGCTTTTGATTGAATAGGAGCACGCGTAATTGATATCTGTTCCTAATTTCCACCCTCTACGTTTTCATTTTTTGCATCAACGATCTACGGGGCTTTGGGAGCAGATATGGAGCTTGGCCAGAGTCTCTCTGGTGCTGCGCAGTATTTGAAAGTGCCCGGCTCGATAGAGCATATGTTTACTGGAGAAGAACCCAAACCAAAGCACTGGGCTGAGGAATTGGAGGAGAAGATCTGTTCGGTCTGTCCAGCATGTGACTACCAGACGAGGATTGGGGGCTGTCTCTTCATGCTCACACTAGGATTTTTCATCTCTTTGGGCAGCACATTTAGACTATTTCAGCTGATTCAAGGTAATCCAACCCCCTTTGCAATCATGTACACTGTAGGCAACGTCGTGAGTTTGAGCGCTACGTGCTTTTTGTACGGACCATGGACCCAAGCGAAAAAAATGTTGGCTCCCACTCGCTTCTTGGCCACAGCGGTGTACTTCGGTTTCATGTTCAGCACACTTTTCTTGGCCTACTACCCATACTACGTGCCGCTTCGGGGCATGCTCATTGTCATCAGCGTGGTCCTGCAGTTCGTAGCTCTTTTCTGGTACACCATCAGCTTTATTCCCTACGCCCGGGAAATGGTGTTGGCATGTCTGGGAAAAGTCCCATGCTGCCAACGCATCGTATCTTTGGGGTGCTGTGTTGAGGAGGAGCAGTCACAGCCCGACTCCTTCTGGGGAGGGCTGGCATGAAGATGGGGGAGACCGCTGCAGCGAGAAGTCTTTTTGCTCGTTTGTATTCAAATGAAGACAATGTCAACACAATACGTACATTTTACCTATCTCGTTACATTTTCCACAAGAGGGGCCTCACGGTCAAATCAGGTCCCCAATGTTCATTGGCATTTCCTCGACCTTGGTGGAGTAGAAACGCTCGATGTCCTGCATAAGCCCTACATCGGCGTCGGTAAGGAAGTTGATACTCACACCCTTCCTTCCAAAGCGCCCGCTACGGCCAATCCTGTGGATGTAAAGCTCACGGTTGGTAGGCAAGTCGTAGTTGATCACCAAGGACACCTGCTGGACATCTATACCGCGGCCCCATATGTCAGTTGCGATGAGCACGCGTGATCCTCCACCACGGAACTGCTCCATAACTGCATCTCTTTGATCCTGTTTCATTTCTCCATGCATACCTACAACGGCGAAATTATTGGCCTTGAGTTTGTCAACCAGCCAGTCGACTTTCTTCTTAGTATTGCAGAAGATCACTGCCTGCGTGATGGTCATGGTATCGTAAAGATCGCACAGGGTGTCGAATTTCCACTCCTCCTTCTCTACAGCCACAAAGAACTGTCGAATGCCTTCTAGTGTAAGCTCGTCCCGCTTCACCAGCACCTTTACTGGCTCGTTCATGAAGGCCTCTGTCATAGCCAGCACCTCTTGCGGGAGTGTGGCAGAGATCACTACCACTTGAGTCTCTGGGGGAAGATAACGGTAGATATCGTATATCTGCTCCTTGAATCCACGGTTGAGCATCTCGTCAGCCTCATCGATCACCAGCATTTTGATGCTTCTGGTGTTGAGGTTCTTGCGCTTGATCATGTCGTAGACGCGACCGGGGGTGCCAGAAACCACCTGTACCCCGCGATCGAGTGCTTTGATATCAGCCCCAATAGATTTTCCTCCAATGCAGGCATGCGCCTTGACATTCATAAAGTCGCCCAGTGTGGAAATCACCTTGTTGGTTTGCTCAGCCAACTCACGAGTCGGGGATAAGACGAGTCCCATGGGCTCGTTGACCTTGCTATCAAGTGCTTGCAAAACGCCAATAGAAAATACCGCAGTTTTTCCAGTGCCTGACTGCGACTGAGCAATGACATCCCTTCCTTGCGAGATTGGTTTGATGGCGCGCTGCTGGATGGCAGAAGGTTTCTCAAAGCCGTAGGAGTATATGCCCCTAAGGAGATTCTCCTTAAGACCCATCTGATCGAATGAGCTACATACCTCTACCCCAACTCTCTTGCCCTCCACCGTCACGCCTTCCTCTTCCTCCTCCCCTTCCTCTATCAAGGCCGAGGGCCATGCCCCAGCCTTCTTCCCACTGCCACTTCCCTTTGATTTCTTCGTGAAGTCACTATCTGTCGATACACTATAGTCATTTGACCCTTTTCTCTTTCCTGACATAATTCAAAGTCGTGGAAATCAACTATATCGTGAGTTAAATTGGCTTCGATAGTGAGGCGAAGGCAGCACGCCAGCTATCCGCTGAAATCACCGCAAAAGAGAGTTTTAGCGCGGGATATGGCAGACCGTGAGCAACAGCGTAGACAACATGAGATCTATAGTTATGAGGCGTCGTCCAACTTGGTCCTGAATAGCAAGAGGACGCGATCCGCGAAGGATGAGCCAAGCGGGGAGGCTGAAAGCTTGCGAGGCAAGTTGGATAATATCCGCATGGGGGATCGTGTGCGCAAGGATGAGAGCAATGATAAGCGTAAGGTTACCAAGTCAAAAGCGGGTGAGAAGCGGCGGCGTCAGGATGATGTGGGCTCTGGCCTAACAAAGAAGAAGGTGGCCTCTGGCATATTGGGGGCCAGCGCCGACTTGGATGGCTCTACATATCGTCCTAAGACTGAAGAGTCCCAAGCAGCTTATGATGAGATGCTCGCGAAAATTCAGGTATTTCTAGGAGATCAGCCTCGAGACATCCTTCGCGGGGCAGGGGAGGAAATTCTTTTCATTCTGAAGGATGATAATCTGCGCGACCCAGATCGCCAGAAAGAAATCGCAGAAGTTATTGGCAAGGTAGACTCAGAAACCTTTACGGCACTCGTAAACCTCGCTAAGCGCATGTCTGACTTCAGTGTTGACGGTGACCAGGAAGGAGGCGGGAACGAGGACGCCGAAGACGTGGCGGTTGTGTTCGATGACGAAGAGAGTGACGGCGGCAATTTCGAGGAAGAAAGCGACGTGGACGAAGGGGATGATGACGAGGGTGAAGACAGGGGTATATCATCCTCTGGTGGTATTGGAGCCGAAGCTGAAGACGGAGAGAGGGCACCTTCTGGATTGGCGGCTCGTGACATAGACGCACACTGGCTCCAACGCAAACTTGCCGTCTACTACACGGATGCGACAGAGGCTGTTTCACTGGCAAAGGAGGTGCTCGCAGCTCTACAGATGGGTGACGAGCGAGCCTGCGAAAACGCCCTTGTGAATCTCCTCGACTTTGACAAGTTTGACCTGGTGAAGCTCCTCATGAGCAACCGCTGCAAGATCCAATACTGTACACGGTTACGACAGGCACAGAGTGAGACAGAAAAACAAGAGATTACAGCGGAGATGTCCACAGATCTGGAACACGGCGGCCCAGCAGTGCTGAAGGAGCTCGAGTCCTCAGGTCAGGAGGTGGGTGGCCGCTTCGCCAACAAGGCACGGGAGGGCGCCAGGGAGTTCCAGATGGGAAATAGCGCCGACAAGGTCATCCCCTCCGCTGATGCCGAGATGAATGCAGAAGATAGCCTAGTGACATCAGAAGACCCTCGCTTGGACAGTACGGCGACTGCACGAGCCCAGCAGAATCTTGACTTGGAGTCTCTCCAGTTCTCGCAGGCGTCCCACCTCATGGCCAACCGAACGTGTGAACTCCCCGCCAAGAGCTGGCGGGCCCAGAAAAAAGGCTATGAAGAAGTGCATGTCCCCGCCACGAAACCTGTGGTGCCATCGGATGAGCGCCTGATTGAGGTGCAAGAGCTGCCAGAGTGGGCTCGGCCCGCATTCGCTGGCATTAAGAGTCTCAACCGCATTCAGTCTAAGATGGTTCAGGCGGCCTTCTACAGCGCGGAAAACTTACTGCTGTGCGCTCCCACTGGGGCGGGCAAAACAAACGTGGCCATGATGTGCATTCTACACCAACTGGGCCTGCACCGCCGTGAGGACGGCTCCGGCTCCTTCAACCTGGATGCTTTCAAGATCGTGTACATCGCACCTATGAAAGCCTTGGTACAGGAGAATGTGCAAAGCCTAGGGAAGCGTCTGGAGCCCTTTGGCATCAAGGTGGCAGAGCTATCTGGTGACCAGAACCTGACCAAAGCACAGATCGAAGAAACACAAGTAATCGTGACCACACCGGAGAAGTGGGACATCGTCACGCGCAAGGCTGGTGACCGCACCTACACGCAGCTGGTAAGGCTGATCATCATTGATGAGATTCATCTTTTGCACGACGAGAGAGGCGCCGTGCTGGAAGCACTCGTTGCGCGTTGTCTCCGCCAGGTCGAGAGCACGCAGGAAATGGTGCGCCTCGTCGGGTTGTCGGCCACCTTGCCCAATTACGAGGATGTGGCTACCTTCTTGCGCGTCAAGGCCGACAAGGGGCTCTTCTTCTTCGACTCGAGCTTCCGGCCCGTGCCGCTTCAGCAGCAGTACATTGGCGTTACGGAAAAGAAGGCATTGAAGCGCTTTCACCTCATGAACCAAGTGTGCTATGAGAAAGTGCTACAGCAAGCCGGCAAGAACCAAGTGCTCATTTTCACGCACAGCCGTGCTGAGACTGTCAAGACGGCTAAGGCTCTGCGCGACCTAGCTATTGAAAACGACACCACGGCACACTTTGTCAAGGACGCTAGCGCCAGCAAGGAGATTCTACGCGAGGAGGCGAGCGCGGCTAAGAGCCAGGACTTGCAAGACTTGTTGCCCTACGGTTTTGCAGTGCACCACGCTGGACTACAACGCAGCGACCGCACCCTTGTGGAAGACCTCTTCGCGGACAAGCACGCCCAGGTGCTCGTGTCTACGGCCACGCTGGCTTGGGGCGTGAACCTGCCGTGCCACACGGTGATCATCAAGGGTACACAGATGTACTCACCAGACAAGGGTGCTTGGGTGGAGCTGTCACCGTTAGACGTTATGCAAATGCTGGGGCGGGCGGGGCGCTTCGGCCTGGACTCAGAAGGAGAGGGTATCATCATGACGCAACATAGCGAACTACAATTCTACCTTTCGCTGATGAACCAGCAGTTACCCATCGAGAGCCAACTCATCCGCAAGATTCCCGATATGCTTAATGCTGAGATTGTATTGGGCACCATCGTGAGCGTGAGAGACGCCGCCCTGTGGCTCGGGTACACGTACTTGTACGTGCGGATGCTGAGAAACCCCCAGTTATACGGCGTGAGCCCTGAGGATGTGGAGCGAGACCCTACGCTGATGCAGCGCCGCCTGGATCTGGCGCACAGTGCCGCCATTGTCTTGGACAAGGCCAACCTCATCCGCTACAATCGCAAGAGTGGAATGTTCCAAACCACCAACTTGGGCCGCGTGGCTAGCCACTACTATGTGAGCTGCGACAGCGTAAAAGTCTTTAATGAGCACCTTAAGCCACAGATGACGGACATTGAGATCTTTCGTCTCTTTGCACTGTCGGGAGAGTTCAAGAACATCCATGTGCGAGAAGAGGAGAAGCTGGAGCTCGCCAAGATAATAGGGAGCGTGCCAGTGCCAATTAAAGAGGGCATCGATGACCCCGCAGCGAAGATTAATGCCCTGCTGCAGACGTTCGTGAGTCGCCTCAAGCTGGAGGGCTTTGCTCTAGTAGCAGATATGACATACGTCCAGCAGAGCGCAGGACGGCTCATGCGCGCTTTATTTGAGATCGCCGTGAAGCGGGGCTGGGCAACCCTGGCACTCCGTGTTCTCACAGTGGCCAAAATGGTAGAGCGGCGCATGTGGTTGTCACAATCGCCACTTAGGCAGTTCTCCAATATACCGGAAGTGCTGCTACGCAAGCTGGAGAGGAATAGTGAGGTCGCCTGGGAACACTACTATGACCTCAAGCCACTCGACCTTGGCGAGCTTGTCAAGCTGCCCAAAATGGGGCAAACGCTGTACAAGTACGTGCACATGTTCCCGCGCTTAGAGCTCTCAGCCCAAGTGCTTCCCATTACGAGAGGTCTCGTGCGTCTGAACGTAACGGTCACGCCGGACTTCCAGTTTGATTCTGCCGTTCAAGGAGGAGCTCTGACTTTCCATGTGATGGTTATGGACTGTGATGAAGAGCGCATCTTGCACCACGAGCTGTTGATCCTCCACGCGCAACACAGTCACAGGGAGCATGAGCTCATGATGGTGGTACCAATCCTAGAGCCCATGCCACCACAGTACTTCGTGCATATTGTCAGTGACTCGTGGCTTCACGCAGAGACAGTGCTGCCCGTATCCTTCCGCCATATGGTACTCCCGAAGAAGTCTTTCCCTCACACAGAGCTCCTGGATCTGCAGCCCATACCTGTGACCAGTCTCTGCAAGAATGAGGCCATAGTGGCCCACTACAAGGCCAGCTTTGAGTTTCTTAACGCTGTACAGACACAGACCTTCCACACTCTCTCCGCTTCAGATGACAGCTGCCTTGTGTGTGCGCCAACTGGCTCTGGCAAGACGCTGTGTGCTGTAGTGGCGCTCACACGTCTCTTCGAGGAGAATCCTGCCTCTAAGTGCGTGTACCTCTGCCCTAAACCCGAAATAGTCACAAGCACACTTCGTTACTTACACATCGCGGTCGGCCCTGCGCTGGGTGTGACTGTCACACAGCTCACCGGGGAGCTCAGCGCAGACTTAAAGCTCCTAGAGGCCGGTAATATCATCGTAACGTCTGCCACACATTGGGATATGATCAGCCGGCGCTGGAAGCAGCGCAAAAATGTGCAGAATATCAGTCTATACATTGCCGACGAGCTGCATCTGCTCGGCGCCAGAGAGGGGCCGGTGCTAGAAGTAGTCCTGTCGAGGGCCCGTTACGTGGCTTCACAACTCGAGCGCCCTTGCCGCATTGTAGGCCTATCTTCACCGATCGCCAACGCAAAGGATGTCGGGGACTGGCTAGGCGCCCCCACGAAGGCCATCTTTAACTTCTCGCCAGACGTGCGTCAAGTGCCCCTGGAGATAACACTACACGGTTTTGACAACAATCACGCCGCCGCGAGACTGCTCAGCATGTCCAAATACGCCTACAATGCTTGCAGTAAGTTTGCTCCTGAGAGACCCTGCATCGTATTCACGCCCTCCCGTAAGCAGACTCAGCTTAGCGCAATCGACTTCATGACCTTCTCTGCCACTTCTGCGCAGTCTGAGCGCTTTTTGTCGACTCAACCCCAGCATCAGCAGGCACTGCGTGACGCCGCCGAGAAGGTCAAAGAGGTAGCTCTGAGGCAAACTCTTGCCAAGGGAGTGGGCTATGTGCACCAGGAGATGGGCCAGGCAGACAGGCAGCTGGTGGAGCGCCTCTACCAGCTAGGGGCTTTGAGGGTGCTGCTGTGCCCCTTCAGCTTCTGCTGGCAGCTACCAGGACCGTGCCACGCCGCAATTGTCATGGACACCGTTTATTACGAAGGACGTGAGCTGCGCTACGTGGACTACACTATGGTGGATCTACTGCAAATGGCTGGGTGCGCATGTCGCCCAACGAGCGACGAGCGCGGGCGGTGTATCATTCTCTGTCACACGCCAAAGAAGGAATTTCTGAAGCGTCTCTTGCACGGCACTATGCCGGTTGAAAGCCATCTCGACCACACGTTGCATGATCACTTGTGCGCTGAAGTGGTGACAGCTACTGTGGAAAACAAGCAGGATGCCGTGGACTATTTGACCTGGACTCTGTACTACCGCCGCTTGACGCAAAACCCCAACTATTACTCGTTGCAGGGCACCAATCACACGTTGCTCGGCGATCATTTATCCGAGTTGGTTGAGACATGTATTAGCGATCTTGAGGGGAGCAAGTGCATCACTGTGGAGAACGATATGGATGTTTCCGCATTGAATCTGGGCATGATCGCTTCTTACTACTACATTTCGCACTCCACAGTCGATGTCTTTGCCGCCTCTGTCACGGCCAAGACGCGTATCAAAGGTGCCATGGAGATTCTTAGCGCAGCCTCGGAGTTCTCGGCTCTGTCTTTCCGACAAGGGGAGGGCGAGATGTTGGAGCGGATGGCTAGACACCTGCCTCATGCGCTGCCCCCGCACTCTGACTACGACGACCCCGCAGTGAAGACACTTGTGCTCCTTCAGACACACTTCTCGCGCGGTACCATGGCCACAGACCTCACAACCGATCTCAAAACTGTACTGAAAGACTCCTTAAAGCTGCTACAGGCCCTGGTGGACGTCGTCTCCTCTCATGGGTGGCTCAAGCCCGCGCTGGCGTGCATGGAGCTAAGCCAAATGGTGGTGCAGGGCGTGTGGGACAGGGATCCACCGATGCTGCAGATTCCTCATTTTACCGAAGAGATAGTTCAAAGACTGGCTTCACTCAAAGACCCTGTGACCAGCGTTTATGGCGTGTTAGAGATGGAGGATGAGGACCGTGAACAAGCACTGGAGCTCTCTGAGCGCCAGATGAGCGACGTCGCCACCTTCTGCAACGCGTACCCCAGCATCGACCTGAGCTTTGAGACAGACGTCAAGGACGAGGTTGAGACGGGTGATCTCGTGACGATATCTGTATTGTTACAGAGAGACGTGGATGAGGATGATGAGGAGGAAATGGCCGCCCTGGGTGAGGTTGTTAGCAGCCGATACCCACATAAGAAGATGGAGAGCTGGTGGCTCGTGGTGGGCGACAACCACACCAACACCATGCATACCATCAAGCGCGTGGCCATAAGCACGGCATCCAAGGCCAAGCTGCAATTCTCCGCTCCGGAGACTCCTGGAGACTACTCGTTTACGTTGTACCTGTGCTCTGACAGCTACATCGGCTGCGACCAGGAGTACGAAGTCCCGTTGACAGTGGTGCCTACAACTGAGTGAATACTTGTAATACAATTTAGTAAGCTTTGTTTATCGTGTTCACTATTGGCAAATGAATCCCCTACTGTACATTATGATGTTATCTCTTCCCCAGAGCAGTCCAAATCTGTCTAGAACTTCTTAGCCTTCGCAAAAGAGGGAAACGTACGTTGGCGCATCTTGTCCAGCTCGGAGCGCAGATAATCAACCTCTTCGGCCTGTGCTCTAGCCGTGTCTACGAGTTGCCTGCGCGCCACCACCTTCTTCATCTTCGCTGTAGCTGAGGCGTGCGCATCGCCGGTGGCTCCACGGGCAGCATCTCTGCTTCTTTGGACACCCTGTCTCTCAGCCACGTCTGCTTGTAGGTCTGTGATCTTCTGCTGTAACGTGGTCATCTCCATAGTCTTCTCCCTCAGATTGCGCTTCAATTTCTCGTTGACACTCTCGATCTTGCCGATCTTAATCTCGGCACTCTTATGCATGAAGTCCTTGCGCTGGGCGATGGTTTCTAGTCGTGCCTTGGCTTGCGCCTCGTTGGATCCCTCTCTGATTACAGTCTGGAGATCGCGCGTAACACGCAGCAGCTGCAGGTCCGTAAAGTACTCTTCGTAGTGATCCGCCTGCAAGGTCAGGTGCGAAGCGTTCCAGTCGATAATGTTGATCTTTCGACGGAACTGCTTAATGCGTCCCAACACGTTGGTCTTCCTCTTACCATGCTCCAGCACGCGGGCATTAAATTTGTCGATAACGGCGGCGGGTATCATCAGAGACTGAGAATAGTCCGTAACCACAGCGTCCCGATCAACCTCATCATTGCCTTGGTGCAAGCACACCACCACCTCAACGTTGTTCTCGAGGTGCTGCAACAAGCTCAGAGTCCCCTCACGCAATTCTTTAAGGTCGGAGATCATGCTCACTAGGGCGTCATCCTCCGAAATGAGCTGCTCCTGTTTGGCGGACAACTCTTGGAAGCGCATGCTTAGTTTCTTGGTTTCGATTTCTCGCTCAATCTTTGCGAAGCGCAACTGCTGCAGGGCGTCGAAGGTTTCTTGGTCAGCGCTGAAGTTATCTGGAACATCCCTAGCTTCATCAAGAGGCTCAAGTAGTGGGATCTGGGCTGCCTCGAGGCGCTTGTTTTTGATCTTATCGAGGTGATAGCTGTAGAAGGGATCGTCCTGGTGTACCACAGACACGGATGACACGCTAGGCTGGCCCTCGACGCCGCCTGCCTTACTCTCCTCCGTACCTGCGTAGGCGCCATCCTTGCTCCTAGACAGTTCC
>MDTB01015843.1_pt1 | contig 15119 bp, 16 predicted proteins | sample 811161 | NCBI WGS metagenome assembly MDTB01 (sample SAMN05326650, study PRJNA326480) | marine metagenome | isolation source: seawater | place: Mediterranean Sea | collected 2009
GTTAAAAATGAAAAAAAAATTTGTTCAATTCTCAAAGATTTAAAAAAATACAGTAAAAATATTTTAATAAAAGATCATTTTGAATATGGAATTTTTTCAAGGATTTTGTTAGTTTTGATGGATTTTATTGGCAACTATTATAATAATGTAAATACTGCTTTTAGATATTTCAGACAAAAAGATTTTCATAGTTTATTAGGTAGAGCAAATTTAAAAATAGTAAAAAAATTTACTAATATCCGTTATTACAATAAATATTTCATTTTTTTTAATAATCCTAAATTACATTTTATTTATTTGTTAAAAGAGAAATAATTAAAATGAAAACTTTGAAATATATATTTTTTTCTCCAATAGATTTTCTAATACTAATTTATGGAATAATTTCCTATAAAAATCATAAAACTAATCCTTATTTTTCATACAAAGCAATGTTGAGATTATTTTACATATTTGGTGGATGTGTAACCAAATTTGTTCATGCACTTACTAAAGAAAAAAAAAAGAAAGCCTTTTTAAACGAAGACTTTCAAAGAATAGACGAAATTAATAGCAATCTGATTGCAAAAGGTTTTTATCAATATCAAAATTTTGTAACTCAAAAACAAATACAAGCAATTAATAATTTAATTAAAAATTATCAATTTAATCTTAGACCCACAGATCAAGATTTAAAAAATTCAAAACACATAGTAGTGAAAAAACATTTTAATTCCAGAAATCCAGAGGCAGTACTTTACGAGATGGATACTAATTTTTTATTAGAACAGCCAGTTATTCATGAAATTTTATTAAATGAAAATATCTATCTAATAGCAAAGAAATATTTTGACTCTGAGCCATTTTTAGACCATGTAAGTCTTTCTATCACTAGCAATTATAATAAAGTGATGGAACCAGACTCTAAAGCAGCGCAATTATACCACTTTGATTTAGACAGACCAAAATGGTTAAAATTTTTAATATATCTTAATGATGTTGATGAAAAAAATGGACCTCATTGCTATGTTGAAGGTACTCATAAAACAAATGGAATACCTTTTAACATTAGATCTAGAGGTTACAAAAGAATAATGGATTACGAAATTCAAAGATTAAATCTAAATCAACATATATTTTACGGTAAAGCTGGTAGTGCAATCATCGAGGATACTATTGGATTGCATAAGGGTTCTGTAGTACGATCTGGATATAGAATGCTACTTAACATTCAAGTTAACAGTTCTATGTTTGGTATTCCTTATGAAAAAGTTTCATTAAAAAAAATTAATAATGAAGCATTAAAAAAATTAAAAGGTAGGGGAGATTTTTTTAAATACAAATTTTAAATAATTTAAATTAAAAAAATTTAATGAATGATTTTGATATTTTAAGAAACTGTAAATATTTTAATAAATTAAATTATTCTTTAATAATCAGTGACTGTAAGTAATCTTTTTTTACCATTTAAAGGTGGAGTAGAATTAAAATGAAGAATCTTACAAATATTTTTATCTAATTTTTTTTTAACATTTTTATTAAATATATCATTATATCTAAAATAAGGCTTTACCCACCATTGAGTATAAACATTCCAAATACCCCAACGAGATAATTTTGAGGGTATTCCAGATTTATGCCAAATTGCACTATCAAAAATAGCCATTGATCCTTTTTTTAATAATATTTTTGAAGACTTTAGTTTTGCATTTCTATTTGGTTTTGATTTCCATTTATGAGAGCCCTTAATATAGTGAGTTGCACCATTATTTGATTTAAAATCATCTAATGCAAGTATTGTATGATAAGATCCCCCGTATCCAAATTTAATATTTTCAGAATTATAACACCAATCTGTATGCCATCCTGTTCCATTCTTTGTTCTTTTATTATCCGCATCTTGAAGGTTCATTACATTACCAACTCTCAAAACATAGGGGTCACCCAGTAAATTAGTTAATATTTTGTCAAGTTTATTATTAAAAAGATATTTAGTTAATTTGTAATTTTCCAAAAAAAAATTACTAATTCTAACACTTCCATCATTAACAAAAACTTTTTCCCCATCTTTTACTCTTTTATTTAATAAAAAAATAAAATATTTTTTTAGTTTAAGACATTCCTTGGCACCTATAACATTTCTAACTATTGTGATACCATCCTTTTTAAGTTGATCTACAGCCTTTAGTTTTTTTTTCATGTTGTAAATCCTCCATCTACGACTATATTTTGACCCGTTATCATTCTTGATTTTGGACTTATAAGAAATTCAACAAGATTATAAATATCTTGTTTTTCTATGAGTTTTCTTAAAGGTGTTCTTTGTCTAATTTTTTCTAAATTTTTGGAACTAATTTTTGAGCTCATATCTGTTTTGAAGTATCCTGGTGATATTGAATTGACTCTAAAATTTGCTGGACCCATTTCTCTTGCCAAAGTCATTGTTGCAGAATTTAACCCTGCTTTCGAAGCACCATAGGATACCAAACCTTTAAAAGCCTTTAATGAACATATAGATGAAATATTTATTATATTCCCACCACCTTTAGGTATTCTTGCTCTAATATAATGTTTTGTTAGAATGATACTTTGAGTTAAGTTAACATTTAATACTTCTTCTATACTTTTTGCACTTTGAGTTGCTAGTAAACCATCGTAAGCAATACCTATATTATTTATCAAACAACTATACTTAGAAAGACTTTTTTCCAAAAAATTTGTATTATTAAAATTTCTTAAATCAAAATCATAGTAAAGACCATTTTTAAAAATGTTGTTTGATTTTGTTCTAACAGTTCCATGTGTAATATAATTTTTTTTTAAATTTTTATAGAGGTATTCCCCCAAACCTCTTGAAACACCTGTAACTAAAATCATGCTTTGTTATTACTATTTAACTTTATATCTTTCAACTTTTTAAATGATATTGGTATTGCATATTTTGGTAATTTTTTTAGCAGTATTTTCTCTATAGTTTTCTGACTAATATCACCTACATATTCTAATTCTAAAATACTTCCTAATATTGGATTAGGCAAAGATTTTAATTTAAACATTTTTATTTTTTTAATTTTATTTAATTGGTTTTTGACTAATTGTAGAGAAATTGTATTGCCACCAATATTGATTATATCATTTTTTCTTCCTAAAAAAACATATCGATTTTTTTTTAATTTCCATAAATCATTAGTTTTTCTATTTTGAATTATTAATTCACTTTTAACGAATCTGAATTTTTCAAATTTTTTTTTATTAAATCCCTCCTTTCCATCACTAGATGTACAAATATCACCTATTTCTGAAATGGCATAAATAGACGTTATCCTTGCTTTAGGAAATATTTTTTTAGCTAAATTTAATGTGGATTGGTTAGCATATTCACCTCCAAATGTTACCTGTTTTATATTATAAAATTTTTTTTTATTATTAGAATAAAGAAGCATTTTTTTAAAAAAACTTGGTGTTAAACTGATGCCAGAAACTAAACCAATTTTTTTTAATACATCTGGTGGATTAATGCTTTTTGGAATTATGATCTTTAAATTATTGATTATTGCATGAGATAACACCGAAATACCCGCCCATCTAAAAGGTGAAAATGTTAATAACCATATTAATTTGTTTGTTAATTTTTTTTTTTTTATGTGTAATTTATTTTTAACAATTTTTGGTTTGCCAGTAGTTCCACTAGTTAGTAAACCTATAATATTTTTAGTAGAGTTTTTACGTATTTTTTTTTTAAAATCTTTTAAACTATTAATTATAATTTTTTTTTTTGAATTAGTGTTTAAGTTAAAAGTATAGCCAGGATTTTTTAAAATATGTTCTAATATTTCTTTAAATATAATTGTTTTTTTTTTGAAGTTTTTATCAAAATCAATAAAAACTTCTTGCATTAATTTAAAGCACTAATTTTTTAAGATCTCCAGCATATTTACATTTCCCAACCTGAACTGGATTAATTTTTTTTTTGGATAGGTCTTTAAAAGTAATTACAAAACTCATCATGCCTAATGAGTCCCAAGATTTAAATTTATTTAATTTATCTTTATCATTTATTTTTTTTCCTTCCATATCTAAAACTGAGGCTAACTTTTTATAAAATGTATCTGAATTCATTATTTCATTTAAAAAATTATTAAATGCTATATACATTAAATAATATTTGTAAATGAATAAAATTATTAAAACAATAATTAGCAATCTTTCTAAAATTTCAAAAAGAAAAAAAATCAATGAAAGAACAAAAATATTAGAGGATTTAAATTTAGATAGTCTTGATTATGTTAAATTACTTTTATCAGTTGAAAAAGCCTTAAAAACCAAAGTATTAGAAGAGGGCGTAGATTGGTCTAAAGTTGTAACAGTTTCTCAATTAGCAAAATTATTTGAAAAAAATATTAAAAAATGAGAACGGATCAATATTTTTCAGAGAAAATTTTTTTAAATGAACAAAATAAAAATAAATCTCCAGTTTTTGTTTGTGAAATTAATAAAATTAAAAAAGAAGGAGACTATGTGGTCTTTAATTTTTATGGTCAGCAATATATTGCTCAAAGAGGGAAAGAGAGAATTTCAATTTTTGAAAACAAGTGTTTACATAGAAATTTTCCCCTTAAATCTAACGAAGCTGGTAATGAAAAAGTTATATGTCCCTATCATGGCTGGTTTTATAATTTCGAAGGTAAATTAATTGGAATTCCAAAAAAAGACTGTTTTGAGAAAAAAATTAAATCTCGTGTTTTAAAGAAAAAAATACCTGAAATTTGTGGCAAATTACTATTTGCTTCTAATAAAAAGGGTGATCTAAAAAAACATCTTGGTAAACTTTATTCTATTATTGAGATTGTTTCCAAAAATATAAGCCAAAGTAATTTTTATAAAAAAATAAATTATTCAACTAACTGGAAGCTTTGCATAGAGAATTCATTAGATGAATATCACATAGTTAAAGTACATCCAACTAATGCAGGGTACTTTGGGTTTATGAAATATTTTAGGTATTATAAAGAAAAAAAAAATTTAGTTTTGTTTTCTTCTACTGAAAAAAAACATGATCTTTCTTTAGATAATTTCATTAAAAATCTTAAAAACCAGAAAATTAATATGGATGGTTATAAAATATTTTTTATTTATCCCAATCTACTGCTGCATATTTACTTAGGATTGTTTTATTATACTAACTTCTTACCAATTAGACCTGATAAAACAATCAATAAAGTGGAGGTGTTTGGTCTTAAACAAAATAATTTAAGTGATGATAAATTAAAAAAATTTATAAATAATTATTTTTTACCATCTGTTTATGAAGATAAAAAAATAGTTGAGGATCAATTTAACTTTTATAATCAAAATAAAATTTTTCAGATTAAAGAAAATTTTTCAATATTTGAAAAAAGAATAAAAACATTTAGAAAAAATATTTCTTAAATGCATATATTTTCAAATATTTTAAAACATATAGGATTAAAAAAAAATGATATTGTTTTTGTTCATTCAAATTTAACTAGCTTATCTTTACAAAAAAATTTTATTGAAATTTGTGAAAATTTATATGACTCAATAATTGAAATTATAGGTAAAGACTCTAGTTTAATTGTCCCAACATTCACATATGATAACTTTAACAAAAGTAAAGTTTTTAACAATAAAAAAACATTTTCTGAAACAGGTCTGTTCCCAGAGTTTGTAAGACTAAAAAAAAACTCCAAAAGAACTAATCATCCACTTTATTCTATATGTGGTGTAGGTAAAAATTTAGATCTTATTTTTAAAAATATAAATAGAAATTCTACAGGTAAAGGATCACCTTTTGAAAGACTTCTAAAATTTGATGTTAAGATTCTACACATAGATATTGAATTAGTTTATGCATGCACTTTTTTGCATTATGTAGAAGAAAAAATGAATGTTCCTTATAGATATTCAAAGTATTATGATTATAAAATTGTTGATGATCAAAATAAACAATTTATTTTAGAATATGAAAATTATGTAAGAATGACAGAATTTTATAAATTTCCAAAACAATCAAAAAATATTCAGAAAGATTTAATTAGAAATAAAATTATAAAACTAGGTTGGTTTAAAAAAAGTTTTTTTTCATTGGTCTCATCAAAAAAACTTTATGAATATTTTTGCAAAAAATTAAAAATAAATCCATTTTATATTTATGGAAGTAAATTAAATAAAATAAACTGGTAATATTTTAGTTTTGTCTAATTTTGTCAGAAAAGAAGACCAGGACAAACCTATCCCAAACCCAACCATTAGGCTATAGCCTTTATTTGAATTAATCTTATCTTGATTTTCACAAATTGTTAAAGGAATAGAAGCACCACTTGTATTTCCAAATTTGGAGATTGAATGAAGATTTTTCTTCGAGTCAAAATTAGTATTCTCTGCTATCATATTATTCATCGAGAAATTTGCTTGATGAAGAATCAAATTTTCTATGTTTTTAGATGAAATTCTACTTTTTTTTAATAGTTTTCTAATCATTGATGGTACCTCTTGAAGAGTAAAAGAAAAAACTTCCATACCATTCATCTTCAAATATTCTTTTGATTGTTTTTCTTTTTTTATAATCAGATGATCATAACCATTGCCATCACTTCCAATCCAACAGAAGCTTTTAGATGCTTTTTTTTTTTCAATTAAAGTTACTGATATAGCGTCCCCAAAAAGTGATGCTGTGCTTCTATCATTAAGATTTAAATGTTTTGAGATTGTATCACCGACTATTAACATTATATTGTTAATATTTTTATTTTGTAATAGATTACTTGCAAAAAATAGACCTAGAGGATAAGCGGAGCATCCATAATTTAAATCTACGCATACACATTCTGTCTTAATCTTAAATTCTTTATGAATTTTGTAGCTTGAACCAGGAGCAATATATTCTGATGTTTGAGAAACAAATATTATTGCATCCATATTCATTAAATTTGTTCTTTCATTTAATTTACTTTTTTTGATAAGATTTATTGCTAAATTTAATGTAGTTTGCTTAGGACTACTAAAATGTCTTTTATTTATTTTAGTATTTAAAAAAATTTTTTTTTCAATTTTATTACCGTATTTTTTTTTAAAATAGTCTCTATCAATTTTCCTAAAAGGAACTGCACAAGAAATTTCTTTTATATTGATATTATTATATGAAAAAAACATAATGATATTAAGCCGAATATATATATATTAGTACTCTATTATGAAAAAGAAAATAATTTCATATAAAAATTATCAAATTGCAAGACTGAATTGGCAAAAAAAAATTGGCAAAGATAAGTATGCTCATGATTTAGCAAAACATTTTTATACAAGAATTGACAAGAGTAACTATACATATTTGTTTTCTTGGAACAATGAGCCCTTATTGCAAACCCCAGAAGATCTAATTGTTTTACAGGAAATTATTGCAAAAAATAAGCCTGAAGTAATAATAGAGCTTGGTGTGGCTTGGGGAGGAAGTATTCTTTATCTCGACTCTTTAGCAAAATCTTTTGGTATAAAAAAAATTATAGGCATTGATATTTTTATTCCAAATGATTTAAAAAAAAGAATGGCAAACAAAATATCCTCTAAAGTCAAATTAATTGAGGATGATACTTGCTCAACTGAAATTAAAAAATACTTATTAAAAATAAAAAAAAAATATAAAAGATTTTTGATACATTTAGATTCCGACCATACACATAGACATGTCTTAAAGGAATTAAATTTTTATTCAACTTTGTTATCCAAAAATGATTACATTATAGTAGGGGATACTATTATTGATTACATACCTAAACAAAAACATAGACCTAGAGATTGGCATAAAGGAAATTCGCCCAAATCAGCTTTAGATGAATTTTTAAAAAATAAAAAAAACAAAAAAAAATTTAAAATTGATAAGCTTTTATCAGGCAAACAAATGATGACCAATAATCCTTATGGATACGTCAAAAAAATTTCAAACTAAGTTTATTTGTGAAAAAAAATCACGATATAACAATACTATTAACCATATATAACCGTTTAGAGCACACCATAAAATGGCTTGATTTTGCAGAAAAACAAAAAATTCCTTTTGATATTTTTATTTCTGATGGCGGCAATATTCATGACATAAAAAAAAAATTAAATTTAAAAAAAAGAAATTTAAATATTACGTATAGGAAATTTAAATTTTTTAAAAATTATAAAAATATTTATCAAAAATATTTTTTTGCAATTAAATATATTAAAACAAAATTTGTTATAGTTGCTGAAGATGATGATTTTATCAATATTGATGGATTTATAAAATCTTCAAATTTTTTACTTAATAATAAAGATTATGGATCGGTTAAAGGAATTAATCTTTTAGGTGAATTTATATTAAATGGTTCAAACCCAATCTCTTTTGTTTTAAGAAATGAAAATTCATCAAATAACGAACAAGACTTAAGAAATGAGAATAGTGAATTCAGACTAATTGATTTTTTTAAAAGAAAAAATTTTTCTATTTTTAACGGTTTGCATCGAACAAAAAATTTAAGAAAAGTCTTTGATTTTTTGGGTAAAAGAGATTTTTATAATCTTTACATAACCGAATTAATATTTGTTCTAATTCTTGTATATTTAGGAAAAATAAAAAGATTTGATTACATAGATTACATCAAAATGAATAACACAGAGCTAAGTTCAAGTAATAATTTTTCAAAATTCAGGCCTTTTAGTAAAATAATTAGTTCAGTTAAGTATTCTTATGAAAATAATCTAATTTTTAAGTTCATTAAATTTAAAAATAAAAAAAATGAATATTTTTTTAAAAATCTTTATTACGAATTTTTAGACAACGATGCTCGAATAAGAATTTCTGAAGAAAAAATTTATAGGTCGTATTCTAGAAAATTAAGAAATATTTTTAGAGAATTATTAATTAAAATCAAAGTTTTTTACATATTGAAAAAAATGTATTTGATTTTTTTTAAAAGCAAAATGGTTAATAAAAATATTGCATTACTAAACAAGAATATAATTAATACTTCAAAAAAAAATATGAAATTTTTGGAGTTTATTCTTAAAAATTATAATTGATTTTATGTCTAATTTTATTAGATAAATTTGTTTATTAGCTTTGCTATATTTTCAGCGTTTTTTTCCGAAACTTTATGGTGGATTGGTAATACAAGATATTTATTTTCCAGGTAATCCATATTTTTAAATTTTATATCTCTACAAAAATTTTTAAATATAGAATATTTATCATTTCTAAAGTGCACTTGCCCACTTTCTATACCATTTTGTCTTAATTTATTTTGAAGATAGTCTTTTTTTTCAAGAGCAATTGTAAATAGCCAGGCTGCATGGAATTTTTTTTCTGATGTTTCATTTATACATTTGATATTTTGATTATTTGAGAGTTTATCTAAATAAATATTAAATAAATTTCTTCGATGATTTAAAATTTTATTGAATTCATTCAATGAGTCTAAACCCATCCTAGCACCAATATCTGTCATTTGATATTTATAGCCAACTTCTTTAATATCATTTTCCCAAGTACCTTTTTGTTTTTTTTCTCTATTAATACCAAACCATCTAATTCTTTTTGCAATTTCAAATTTTTTTTTATTTTGGATTGTTAACATTCCACCATCGCCTGTAGTAATATGCTTAATTGCTTGAAAACTAAACATAGTGTATTCACTAATACTACCTATTGGTTTATTATTATACTTTGCACCTAATGCGTGAGCGGCATCTTCTATGATAGGGATTTTATATTTCGTTGAAAGTTTTTTTAACTCAGCCATATCGCAAGGTAAGCCACCATAGTGAACAATTACAATAGCTTTAGTTTTTTTTGATATTAATTTTTTCACACTATTAACACAAATATTCATTGTGTTAATATCAATGTCTGCAAATTTAATTTTTGCACCAAGATAAAGTAAAGGAATATTTGTGGCTGTGCATGTAAAAACTGTTGTAATGACTTCGTCATTTTTTTTTATGCCAGCTAAAATATATGCTAAATGAAGTGCATCAGTTCCAGATCCTGTTGAAAGAGTATAGTTTTTTTTTCCAAATTTCTCTTGGAATTTGTTTTCAAATTTATCTACTAATGGCCCTTGTCCTATCCATCTTGAGTTAAGAATACTGCTTACTTTTTTTGGGGTTTTTTTTGAAATATATGGATAGAATAGGACTGTATTTGATTTTTTATCTTCTAATAATTTTAAATCTTTAAATGACATGAGAAGTCAATACATTAAACATTTAAAATCATCAAGAAAACAGTTTATATAATTTAAAAAATATTTTTATATATTATTCAAAATGAGTTTATTCTTTACTAAGTTTTTGTATATTTTAGGTCCACAAAAAACAAACTTTTATAGGAAAATAATATTTTATTCATCTTCATCTATACTAGATTTATTAGTTTTGTCCCTATTACCTTTCTTGATAGCTATATTTTCAGGTTCGGAAGTTAAAAACTATTTTTTTTTCAGCGAGTCTTTTTTAAGAGAATATGGCACGATTTATTATGTAGGATGCCTTATTTTAATCATTACAATTTTAAAAGCATATATTAATTATCTATCAATATTTAAAATTGTATCTTTTGTGAGCAATATACAAAGATATAATAGAGAGAAAATTTTTAGTTTTTATAAAGATATATTTTTAAATGATTTTATTTCTAGTAAATTCGAAAAATTTTTAAATACAACTTCTTATATAGTAGGTGTATTTTCAGAAAATATATTATTTAAACTAATTACAATCATTTCTGAAATAATTATTATATTAATAATTAGTATATATTTATCATTTGTTAATTTTTATGCCTTGCTTGGTCTTTTTATATTTTTTTTTACATTACTGTTTATTTATTTTTTACTTATTAAAAAATTTATTACTTCAGCAGGAAAATTACAGTCAGACTCATTAGAAAAACTAACTGAAGTTATAAATAATGTGTTTAAGGGTTTAAAAGAAATAAAAATTTTTAATTTAAGTAATTTTTTTGATAAAAAGTTCAATAAATACAATAATGAATATACTGAAAATTTTATTCACTATCAAAAGTTAGTTTTTCTTCCAAAATATTTGTTGGAGTCTTTAATTATAGTTTTTATTATTTTATTATTTTTCTCATTATCAGCTTTTTCCGGCAATCCAATTTCAACCTATTTTGAACTTATAGGTATTTTTATATTTGCGGGACTCAGAATAACTCCATTAGCGTACAATATTTTTAGTTCACTCTCTCAGATATATTCCTCTAAATATTCTCTAGATACTATATATGAAGAATTTAAAAGAATTGATGGCTACCAAGATAAAATTAAAAACAAAGTAGATACTAGAAAAGTAAATAGAATAGATAAATTTCATAAATTGTCTTTAACAAATATTTGTTTTAGCTATACAAAAAAAAAAGATGATTTAATTTTAAATAATTTTAATTTAACGATTAATAAAGGTGAATGTATTGGTATTAAGGGAGATTCAGGATCAGGAAAAACAACTTTTGTGAATATTTTACTTGGTCTTATTTATCCTGACTCTGGTGGTATTTTAGTCAATGAAAATATTGATGCTTTTTCATCTAATATATATGATAAAATGAGTTACACTCCACAAGACTCATTTCTAATAAATGGTAGTATTTTAGAAAATATTGCATTAGGAAAATCTATTGAAAATTTAGAACTAGAAAAAAGTAAAATTTTTAATATTCTAAAAACTACTAGATTAGATGTGTCATTAAATGTAAATAAAGAAAATTTTATGGAATTACTGTCTGTGAGAAAAGTAGATACTCTTTCGGGCGGACAAGCACAAAGAGTTGCTATTTGTAGAAACTTATATTTTAATAGGGAAATAAATATTTTTGATGAATTTACATCATCATTAGATATTAAAACTGAAGATAAGATTGTTGAATTTTTTAATTCAATGAAAGGAACAAATACAATAATTATTATTTCTCACAGAATAAATGCACTTAAGTATTGTGACAGAGTTTTTGAGGTATCAAATGGAGGACTAAATGAAATCAAAAAAATTGAAAAACTAAGCTAAACTTTGATTAATTTCATCTAAATTTGCAATTTCAAGTCCTGATCTATCTTCTAATATTTTTACAAACTCAGAAGTTTTAGCCAACATTTCTGGCGTCCCCATATCCATCCAAACAGTTCCTCTTCCCAAATTCGAAATTTTGAGATCTTTTTTTTTTAGTAGAAGATTATTTAAATCTGTTATTTCAAGCTCTTTTCTTTTTGATGGCTTAATTTTATTAATAATTTTCAAAACATCATTTCGGTAAAAATATAAGCCAGTTACAACTTTTGTTGATACAAATTTTTTTGGTTTTTCAATAATTTTAATAGGTTGTCCTTTTTTAAATTTTAGCACGCCAAGATCTTTATTATTTTTAAAGTCTATAGTTACAACACTGTTGTCATTAGATAAATTAGTTTTTATAAGATTCTGAATTAACGAAGGACCATAAAAAAAATTGTCTCCAAGTATTAGGCAAAAAGAATCTTTTCCAATAAAGTTCTTTGCAATTTTAATACCATCAGTAATCCCCTTCGCCTTCTCTTGGTATGCATAAGAAATTTTTATTTTAAGTTTCTTTATTGTGGAAATAATTCTTTTTATATTCTGACAGTTTTTTTTTTGACTAATAATCAAAACTTCTTTTATACCAATTAACATCAGTATGGATAAAGGGTAATAAAAAACTGGCTTATTATAAACTGGAAACAAGTGTTTATTTACAACCTTAGTAATGGGTGCAAATCTAGTACCTTCTCCACCTGCGAGTAAGATGGCTTTTCTTGAGTTGTTATTCATAAAATATTAAGCTTTTAATTATAACAATTTTATTTAAATATAAATGATAATATTAAAAAAACTTTAAAATGATATTTTTGTCAATTGTAATACCATGTTTAAATGAAGAGGAGTCATTACCTTTTTGCCTCAAAAAAATCTTTAAAGTGTTAAAGAGTGAAAAGTTACAAAATAAAAGTGAAGTAATAGTAGTTGACAATGGATCTACTGACAATTCTGTAAAAATTGCAAAAAAATATAATACAAAAATTATCTATTCAGAAAAGGGTTATGGAAATGCATTAAAAAAGGGAATTGAAAGTGCAAAAGGGAAATATGTAGCTTTTGCCGATGCAGATGATAGCTATAATTTCCTTGAGCTCCCTAAATTTATTAAAAAAGCCAAACTGGGATATGAAGTTATTCAAGGTAATAGATTCGAAAAATATGGCGGTAAAATAAAAAATAATGCCATGCCATTTTCACACAGATATTTTGGAAATCCTTTTTTATCTTTTTTGACTAAGAAATTTTTTAAAATCAAATTTAATGATGTTTTTTGTGGGCTTAGAATGTTTAAAAAAAAAAATTATAATCAAAATTTTTATTTTAGTTCAGGTATGGAGTTTGCAGTTGAACATTTAATAAAGTTGAGTAAATCATCAAATAAAAATATTGAAATACCAATAACATTACATAAAGACAAAAGATTAAAATCTTCCAGTCATTTAAAGACTTTTTCAGATGGCTTTAAAACCCTTAAATTTATAATTGTACATGGTATTCAAATACCATCCTTAGTTTTTGCAACAATTTTTTTATTTTTTTCATTTAAAAATGGAATTTTAAACATAATACATTTTGACAATTTGAATGCCAAAGCTTTATATGCAGTAATTTTTTTTCTAATGGGTATTCAATTTATTTTTTTTTATTTTTTTTCTAATTTAGCATCTCAAAAATTAGGTTTTGAGAAAACCGGAAATCTAAATTTGATTTATAAGTATATAAGTTTTAATAAGTCCTTAATAAGTTTTCTTGTTATTTTTACAATAACTTTGATTTTATTATTATTAAATTATTTAAATTTAATTGAAAATTTTACTATAAACAAATTTTTAATATTTTTTTTATTCACAACTTCTATTCAATGTTTTGTCAACATTTTAATGATTTCAATTTTAGAATATTTTGGAGATAAAAAGAAATAATCAAAATTTGACAAAATTTTAAATAATAAAAAATTTAATAGAGGTAAAAAAATTACCATTGTGTATGTCAAATATCTGCCCATATTCCCTGTTCCTCCCACGAAAATTCCCAACACAAAAAATAAAATTATTATTAAAATAAAATTTTTCTTAATTCTAAATAGTTTTAATATATTTTTCTTTGAAAAATAAATTAAAAAAGGAGCAGTTATCAGTATGAGTGGAATAATAGAGTTTGATAAAGCATGAAACGAAAGGTAATTAAAATCCACTATGCCCATGGACATATAATCTTTGAACTTAAAAAATGTAATATACAAATAAATTAAACATAAGATAAAACTTAATATAAACTTTTTATTGAAAAATGATTTAACTAAATTTTTAGGATCTATGTTTATCAGAAAATAATAAGAACTTATTAACAATAAGCACTTTTCGTTTACAAATATTGAAAGAACTATGAGAAAATAAATCATTTTTGTGTTTTTTTCTAATAAGAAAAAAATTACTAAAAATAAAAAAGAAAGACGATCAACCCCGTATCTATCTAAAAAATTTATTATAAAGTAAGACGTTAATAAAATTAAAACACACTCCCCAATAGGTCTTTGAAATTTATACTTAATTAATAAAAAAAAACTTATTTGAGTTAGTATACCCGAGATATAATTTACTAAAGATATACTCCATATGGAGCAATAAATTTCATAACTAACTTGTTCAGGAATGACAGCCATTTGTAAACATGGGATTACTTTAAATGTAATCCAATTAATCAATAAAGGTAAAAATCTAAGATATTGCCAATACCAACCATCCTCAACGTGACGGTCTCCTTTGGTTATTTCATATCCATCAAATAATAAAATGATTTTGTAATAAGGGTCCAGAGGAAGCATTGGAAAATCATAAAAATGAAAGAGCATCAATTTTATAGTAATTAAAAAATCTCTGTATGAGAATGATATGATAATTACCAATAAAATGGTTAAACCTAAAATTGTTTTTAAACTTAGTGTGTTATTTTTTAAGTTCATTTTAATATTGCGTTCTTAAAAATAATTAATTTAAAAAACATATATTTGATAAAAAAAAGCAGAA
>MDTB01061952.1_pt1 | contig 15119 bp, 13 predicted proteins | sample 811161 | NCBI WGS metagenome assembly MDTB01 (sample SAMN05326650, study PRJNA326480) | marine metagenome | isolation source: seawater | place: Mediterranean Sea | collected 2009
CATGGCCTACACCTTCAAACACGGCGCGTGCCAGATGCGCGCGCGTGGTGGCACGCGTTAAACCTGTAAAGCTGGCCGCAAGATCTGTGTTCCAATGCGGCGCGCGTTCGCCTAGCAAATAGGGATGAAACAGTACCCCGTCAGCTCCCGGCGCAACGCTGGCGGCCATGGCCGCAATCTCGTCCAGCGTGTGCGTAGGTGCGAAAACATGGGCAAACCAATCGAGCGCACCGGCACAATTATTCATGCCCGCAGCATGATAGTAGAGCGTGTCGGTTACATGCGGATATATCGATACGGGTGGTTGCGGGGCCAACGCTTGGGTGGTGTGCGACACAACCCCCGCCGATGCAAGTTTGATGCTGGTATGTCCAGCCGCCGGAGGGCCGCAGCACAACCATTCAAGCGTGGTGTCGATGCTTCCCTGAAAAACCGGCACACGCGCGGGCAGTTGAAACGCCACGGCTTTCGTGCCGGTCGTGCCGACTTCCTGAAACGGTGAAACCGGCGTGGGCATCGCACTTGGGTCGATACCAGCCCGAGCAAGGAGGTGCTCCGACCACTGGCCCGTGCGAATGTTACCCAACATAGCGCCCGTCACTTCGCCGGCATCGGTACAATGATCGCCGGTCAATTGCGCGCGAAGCCAGTCTTTAGCGAAATAAATCCGCGCGACGCGGGCCAAATTTTCGGGCTCGTGCTGGGCCAGCCAGCACAATTGCGGCAGTGTCCATGTAGGGTTGGGCAGGTTGCCAGCGGTCTCAAGAACTTCCGGCGCGGCTTGCAAAATTTGCGCTTCGGCGCTGGCGCGCTGGTCGTTCCACATGATTGCCGGACGCAATGGTGCGTCATGCGCGTCGCATAAAACGGCAATATGCGCCCCGCCGGTAAACGCGATGCCGCGCAAGTTATCGAGCGTGTCGGGCATGGTGGCACGAAGCTGTGCGAGAGCTGTTTGTAGCGCATTGCGCCAATGCGCCGGATCTTGCTCGGCGTAGCCCGGTGCAGGGCTTTGCGTGGTTATCGCAACGCTGCATGCCCCTATCTGGGCGGCCTGCGCGTCAATGAGCGAAAGCTTCAGCGCACTAGCGCCGAGATCAATACCGAGAAAGAAACTCATACCGGCTTATACCGCATGAAATCGGGTGGCGCATATAAAAAGGGCGCCCGACAAGCGGGCGCCCCGTGAATTTGGTTTTAAGGCAAATCCAGATTATTTTCGCGCGCCCATGGACCGCGAAGGCTGCTCCACGTCCACTCCATAACGCCGGACTTTAAACCCTAAATCAGACCTTTCACTAGACAATGGATCACCTCCTTTCGGTAGTTGAAGAAACAATAAAACTGTAGGGTGATTTGCACGGCCTACCAAAAGGTTTATGTTGGAAATTAATAGAAATTTTAGGAGTGCGGGCATGGTTCGTTTTCAGATAATTCCAGTCACCCCGTTTCAGCAAAACTGTACTGTTTTCTGGAATGAGGAGACGATGAACGGGGCGATTGTAGACCCGGGCGGCGATCTAGCCATGCTGGACAAATTCATTGCCGAGCAGAGCATTAATATTGAAAAAATTCTGGTGACGCACGGACATCTCGATCACGCGGGCAGCGTGGCTGAAATGGCCGCGGCGCGCGATATTCCAATCATTGGCCCGCACCAAGATGACAAGTTCTGGATCGACGGCATGCCAGAAGCTGCCAGCAAGTTTGGGTTTCCGCCAGTTATGGCGTTTGAACCCGACCAATGGCTTAACCATGGCGATGTAGTTGACGCCGCCGACACTACTTTCGACGTCGTCCACTGCCCCGGCCATACTCCCGGGCATGTCGTGTTTGTTCAGACCGAGCATAAAGTTGCGATGGTTGGCGATGTGCTTTTCAAAGGCTCGATCGGACGCACGGATTTTCCCAAAGGCAATCACCAGCAGCTAATCGCGTCGATCACCGACAAGCTGTGGCCGCTAGGTCTCGACATTACATTTATCCCCGGCCACGGCCCCACATCTACTTTCGGGTTTGAAAAAGAAACCAACCCATTTGTTTCCGATACGGCGCTCGGTTAAGGCGATGTTCACGCTGGACCCCCGCCTTCAGGCGGACAGCACCGAAGTCTGCACCCTAGATAATGTGCAGGTGCGCCTGATGAATGATGCTCGTTATTGGTGGCTGGTGCTTGTCCCTGAAGTCAAAGATGCTGTTGAGTGGCATCATCTCGAACCGGACATGCAGCATCGGCTCTTTGACCTTGCGGCGCATAGTGCGGGCATTGTCGAAGAACTAGCGGCGGCTGACAAAATGAATATTGCCGCGCTGGGCAACATGGTGCGCCAGCTTCACGTACATGTGATTGCCCGACACGAAGGAGACGCTGCATGGCCCGGACCGGTATGGGGCGTGGGCGAAAGTCTAGATTATGAGGTGCCCATTCGGGCCACCCGCACGCAAAGCCTGCAGGCGTTATTGCAGGTGCGATAGGCGTGGCAGAATTTATTCTGCGGCGTCGCGATTGGCGCCATGGTTAAACTCTGACAAATCCGGCTTTTTCATCTCGCGGATAAAGCGCATGGTCGAATACGGCCACAGCGTGTGGTTGAACCCGGTATTGGACTGATACCAACTTTGGCACCCGCTGGTCCAAACCTTGCCCTCTAAGCCTGAATGCACTTCTTCGGTAAAAGCTTCTTGGGCGTCCGGTTTTGGGTCGACAAATCCAAGGCCTCGCTTGGCGAGCCGCTTGACCAGTTCGGTGACGTAATTCACCTGTGCCTCGATCATGATGATAACGGAATTATGGCCTAACCCGCTATTGGGACCGAGCAGCATGAAGAAGTTCGGGAAACCTGCAACCGCAACCGATCGGTGTGAGGTCACGCCTTGCGCCCAGCTATCGGCAAGGTCGCGCCCACCCAAACCGGTAACACTGAAATTCGTCAGAAAATCGAAAGGCTTGAAGCCGGTCGCATAAATGATGATGTCCGCGGGATGTTCGTCGCCATCTTCGGTGACGATGCCGGTATCGGTAATTTTCGAAATGCCGCTGGTCACCAGCTCTGCATGCCCGCGCTGAAGCGCTTCGAAATATCCATCAATCATCAAAATACGTTTACAGCCAACCTGAAAATCGGGCGTTAGCTTGGCGCGGAGTTCTAGATCTGACACATTGTCTTCAAGGTGCTGGAGAGCTGTTTTGCGCAATCTGCGCTGCATAAAGCTGCCGGCAACAAAGGCTGGAAAAAGTAACAGCTCGCTGCGCAGATAAAGCAGACCGCGAACAAAAAGGCTGGTGAACGGCACATTGCGGTGCAGCCATTTGCGCCAGCCTGGATATTTTTTGTTCATGCGCGGCAGCACCCAGTTCGGTGTACGCTGATAAACGTCGAGATGTGCCACCTTGTCGATGATTTGCGGAATAACCTGAACGGCGCTTGCAGCACTACCGACAATCGCCACGCGCTTATTGGTCAGATCAACATTGTGATCCCAATGCGCTGTGTGGAACTGCGGCCCTTTGAACTTTCTTTTGCCCGCGAACTCTGGCGTTTGCGGCACGTGTAACCCGCCCATGGCTGAAACCACAACATCGGCAAACTCTGTTTGACCATCGGCAAAGTCAATGCGCCATGTGCCGTTTTCATAGCTCGCATGCGTGACTGTGCGATTAAACGAGCAATGCGGTAATAACCCGTATTTCTTTGCTGTCTCTTCGCAATATTGCTGAATTTCGCCGCCGGGTGAAAAAGCTTCGCTCCAATTTGGGTTGCGCTCGAACGAGAACGAGTAGAGATGCGAGGGGACATCGCAGGCGACGCCAGGATAATCGTTTTCCCGCCAGGTGCCGCCGACACGCTCGGCTTTCTCGTAAATGGTGAAATTTGAAAAACCGGCCTTGTTCAGCGACTGGCCCATTGCCATGCCTGACATGCCGGCGCCGAGGACGGCAATTTTTATATCACTTTTCATTATTTAACTCTCAACCTGTTGCCGGATTGCGCTAGTGGCCTAGCTCTCATTCATAGAATAGTGATGCAGGGTGGAAAACTCAAGAATGTTGCATGGAAAAAATGCCGAGCCGATTTTGCCGTCGCTAAAACAGGGGTTTACCTCTCTTGTTATTGGCGCGACCGGTGCGATTGGCGGGGCTTTGAGCGCGGCTTTGATGCAGGATGAAAATTCTGGTCCTGTGGTAACCCTTGGGCGGCGCGCCTTGTCGCGAAGTGATGCCGCGCAAAGCCGGACCCATCTCATATGCGACGTGACGGACGAGACGCACGTGCAGGCTACCGCTGAGGCTTTGTCGGTTAGCGCGCCGTTTGATCTGGTCATCAACGCGACAGGGTTGTTGCATGACGAGGCATCTGGCGTGCGTCCCGAAAAAGCCGTGCGACAGATTTCTGCCGATGCCATGGCTCGTGTGCTTTCGGTTAATGCGATAGGGCCTGCGCTGATCATGCGATATTTTCTGCCGCTTATGGTGCGCGACAATAAAGCTGTCATGGCCCATCTCTCGGCGCGTGTCGGGTCTGTGTCGGATAACCGGCTGGGCGGCTGGTATAGTTATCGCGCGGCAAAGGCAGCGCAGAATATGCTTGTTGCAACGGCGGCGATCGAATGGGCTCGGCGCGCACCGAATACAGTGATTGTCGGTCTGCACCCCGGCACGGTTGATAGTTCCTTGTCGGCCCCGTTCCAGAGTGCGACGGCGGCGCATAAACTTTTTGAACCAGCCCAATCTGCAGCCTACTTGCTGGGCGTTATCGACGCGCTATCGCCGGCCGATAGCGGGGGTGTGTTCGCTTGGGATGGCGCGCGGATTCAGCCCTGATATCAAACCCTAGTATTATCAGGCTTGACCGGTCGGCGGTGAGCTAACATCAGCCGCCAGAACGCCCTCGATCGCCGCAACAAGCAAGTCGCTTGCTAATCCTGTTGTCATTTCGGGGTCGCTTGAAATCATGCGGGCCCGCACCGCGAGGGCCATGGCAAGCGCTTGCAGCACATCGCCATTAGCCATTGGGTCTCGGCGCACTTCGCGGCTGACCGTCTCCAGCAAGTCCCCCAAAAGCTGATGGATACGCATTGGCGCTTCGGTCGACGGGTGCAACGGGAAGTCAATGTCGAATTTTTCGGCGGTGTCAGTTATGGCAGTGAAAGGAAGCGGGCGCGCCATGATTAAATCTCCTTTGGTGCTAGCTTGTTTCCAGACGGCGAAAATCAGCGGGCAACTGTGCGCCGCCAAAATCAATATGAACAATATTGGCCCGATGACGTCGACACCAAACTTGGATACCCCAGCGGGTAAAGCCAACATCGATTTGGGCGTAATCTTGGAGCGATTGCTTCGGCTCAATATCAGCCAGCTCCGCCGCACATTTTGTACATGCAACATAGCTTTCGATCGTCAGGCTCAATGCCTCGATAGGCAATGTCGGGGTTGGGGCCGAGCTCGAAGTGGGGGGTGAAGTAGGGGTGGGGGTCATCTACAACCTCTTTTAAAGTGTCTCCAGAAATTTTGCGGCACTGTCGCGGCATGCCTGCCGGCGCGTATCATCCATTTTGTTCAAGGTGCGGTAAACCATGCCCATACGGGGGTTGCCGCCCAGCTTGTCGCGATGGCGCATCATGAAGTCCCAGTACAGATAATTGAACGGGCAGGCTGTATCGCCGGTCGGCTCCTTAACCTTGAACGCGCAGGTTTTGCAGTAATCCGACATGCGGTTTATATACGCCCCCGAAGCGGCATAGGGCTTTGAACCGACCACACCGCCATCGGCAAAAAGCGCCATGCCATGTGTGTTGGGCAGTTGCACCCATTCGTAGGCGTCGGCATAAACTTCCAGATACCATTGGTTAACGGCCGCCGGCGAGATACCGGCGAGCAGGGCAAAGTTTCCGGTGATCATCAAGCGTTGAATATGGTGCGCATAGGCATGTTCATGCGTCGCCTCGATCGCAGCGCGCAGGCAGGCCATGCGGGTTTCGCCGGTGTAATAAAAATCTGGCAGGTCGCGCGCGTGCTCAAAATAATTTGTGTCACCATAGTCGGGCATTTTCAGCCAGTAAACGCCGCGGATGAATTCGCGCCAGCCAAGTATCTGGCGGATGAAGCCTTCGACTGCATTGACCGGTGCTTTATCGTCATGCAGGCGGGCTTCCGCCGCGCGGCACACTTCCAGCGGGTCCAGCAAGCCCAGATTGAGGCTGGCCCCGACAAGGCTGTGATATATGAACGCTTCACCGTCTTTCATGGCATCTTGAAAGTCGCCATAATTCGGCAAACATGCGTCAAGAAAATAGCTGAAATCGGCTTCGGCTTGCGCGTGGGTGACCGGCCATCCAAAGCTATCTGTTGTGCCGAAATGATTAGAAAAATGTGTATCGACTAAGCTGATGACGGCGCGGGTCACGTTATCGGGTTCATGGCGCGGTCGTGGCGGGACAACGTGTTTGGCCGGAAGTTTCTTACGGTTTTCGGCATCGAAATTCCATTGGTCGCCATATGGTTTGCCGCCGACCATGAGGATGCCGGTCTTTCGGCGCATGTCCCGGTAGAAATATTCCATGCGCAGGGTTTTGCGCCCGTCGGCCCAACTGGTGAACTCACCATGGGTTGCGATGAAACGGGTGTCGGGCGTTATCTCCAGCGATGTGCCCGTTGGCGCAGGCCAGCCCTGCATCATATCGCGCAAACGATATTCTGCCGGTTCGGTCACGAAAATCTGGTGTGGCTTGTGATGCGTGCAAATATGGTCGAGCACATCGGTCATCGCCTGCAAACCCGCATGCGCGCCATAGGTGAAATAGTGCACCTTACGCCCTTGCTCTTCGAGGGTCTGAGCGAAGTGGCGCATGGCTGAAAACACCAGCACGATTTTCTGCTTGTGGTGCCGGACATAGCTGGCTTCATCGGCAATTTCGGCCATAAAAATTTCGGCGTCGGGACCAGCAGCCGCGAGGCTGGAAAGCGAAAAACTTAATTGATCGCCCAAGATCAGCACAGCATTTTTCATTACGGGCTTGCCTTCAATGTCGTTTTACACCGCTGCGAGCAATATAAAACCTGATCCCAGTCGCGCGCCCACTTCTTGCGCCATGCGAACGGACGCCCGCAAGTCGCGCAATTTTTGCTTGGTAGATCAGATTTTTTACGCATTTTCATGTGTATGAAATGGGTCGATAGGCAGGGCCGTCAAACCGGTGCGTAGCTATTTATCTGCGTTATATTGACTTCCTCTTTAGGCTTAACCATGCTACGCGACAGATCAAAAGAGGTTCTTATGCTATCGCGTCTTCGTCCTTACATCACGGCTATTTTTACCGGTCGTCGTTTGCAGAAAATCAAACGCGGTGCGCATGAATTGCGGCGGCGTGCCACAGGCAGCTCGCATCGCGTTATTTATTTCCATCAAATTGATGACCCGTATAGCCATCTGCTCGCCCAAGCGCTAACGCGTGTTCAGGGCAGCTATGACATCGACTTGCAGATGCGCCTCGTGCCACCGCCTGCAGATGATGCCGCGCCGGAGCGCAAAGCACTGGAAGGTTATTCACGGCGCGATGCGGCCAAAATTGCGCCGTTTCATAATTTGCAATTTGACGATCCAGGAAGCCAGCCTGACCGCGATATCAGCCATCTGGCAGAGCGCGCCTTGGCCGCGACCGGCAATAAAATTTCAGCCGCTACCAAAATTGGCGAAGCACTTTGGACGGGTGATTCGCATGCACTCGCCAAGCTACCTCTGGTCAGCGAAACGCTGGCGGCTGAACAAAAAGATATCGGCAAGCGCGAGCGCGAGTCGTATGGGCATTATTTGGGCGGTACAATTTACTATGCTGGCGAGTGGTATTGGGGCATCGACCGTCTGCCCTATCTGGAAGAACGCCTCACACAGGCTGGCCTGCGTCGAAGCGGCCACCGGCAAGTGACTGAATTTCAACAGCGCCCCGCTTTCATGTCGCAGCCTGCGCAACGGCGTTTGACGCTTGAGTTTTACCCCTCAATCCGTAGCCCTTATAGCTATGTGTCAATGCCGGAAACCTTAGACTTGCCCCATCACTACCCGATTGACTTAGTCGTACGACCGGTCTTGCCCATGGTTATGCGAAACTTGCCCGTGCCTTCAATTAAAGGGCGCTACATCGCCAGAGACACGAAGCGCGAAGCGGATCGTATCGGGGTTCCTTTCGGTCATATTTTTGATCCGGTGGGCGAGCCGGTCCGGCGCTGCTATTCGCTTTTTGCCATGGCAGATGCTGAAGGCAAAGGCGGCGATTTATTGCTCGCCTTTTGCCAAATGGCGTGGGCTGAAGGTATCGATGTCGGCAGTGACCAAGGCATTAAAATGGTTGTTGAACGCGCAGGTCTCGACTGGGCGCGCGCGAGCGAAGTTATCGACAATACTGACTGGGAAGGCCCGGTTGAAGAAAACCGACTGCAAATGATGGCGTCTGGCTTGTGGGGTGTGCCGAGCTACCGGTTGCTGGACGAAAAAGGCAAAGAAGTATTTTCCTGCTGGGGGCGTGACCGGATCTGGTTGCTCGCGCATGAAATTCAAAAAGCGTTGGTTTAACGCCAAAAATATCGCCTGAATTACGTCATTTTGTCGGGGCAGCTTTTTGAGCTGCTCTGGGAGCAGTGGCTGCCGCGACGATCCGAGGGCGTTTGGACCGCCGCAGCTCCTTGCGATTCAAGGGACCATGACAGGGAAATGATCGCAAAAACCGAAAGTTTAATATTACGCCGACGCATTGCGTTTTTTCGTCGTTAAACTTTCGGAACCGCTGCAATGCATCTCAAAGTTAGGAAAATTATCCGACACTATTCAAATGCTGATTCCGGTCTGGAAAACAATTGCATGCCAGTGTTATAAATTTACGACTAGGTACTGTGAGTGTTTGAAACTTGTTAGGGTTTATCGATGCGAATAGACGAGTTTAGTTATGCGTCACCGGAAGATCCGCTTGCGCGGAAACTAGGCATACGTTGTGTCGAATTACTTACCGGCCAACCTTACCTCAAACGCTTGTATCGTGAGTATCAACGCGAAGCCTTGCCTGATCATCAGTTTTTTGATCAGGCTGTCGACCGACTGCAGTTACAAGTGAACTGGCATGGCACGCCATTTGAAAGAATTCCTGCGGACGGACCGCTGATTTTTGTTGCGAACCACCCTTATGGTGTTCTGGATGGGATTGTTATCTGTCTGCTTGCGGCTCGCACACGCGGCGATTTCAAAATCCTAATCAACTCGGTTTTGTGTCGTGCGCCCGAGCTTGATGATTATGTGTTGCCGGTTGATTTCGAGCCTACACCGGAAGCAATACGCACCAATTTGGCATCACGTAAAACTGCCAGAGAGCATTTAAGCGAGGGCGGCTCGCTGATCGTGTTTCCTGCCGGTGCTGTTTCGACAACACCGAAAATGTTTGCGCGTGAGGCGCTGGACGAAGATTGGGCACCGCTTGTTGGCCAGCTCATCCGGCGGACAAGAGCCAGCGTGGTGCCGGTATATTTTGATGGTCAGAACAGTCGTTCATTTCAGATGGCGAGCCATGTGAGTTATGCATTACGGGTGGCACTGATATTTCGCGAGGTGCGCCGGCGCGTCGGCTCGAAGCTCGATGTGGTGGTGGGCGAGCCACTTGATTTTTTTGACCTTGAGCGGCATCTGCCGCCGGCGAATTTAGCGCGCGTGTTACAACAGCACACGCACGCGCTGGCTGGGCAGTTAAATAGCGATGTTGAAGGACATTTGAATAAGGCCTAGTGGCGGCAAATTTTCGGGGGATCAGCGTCATTTTGCGCTTGATTGGTGCCTTAAATCTGCTTTCATAAGGCCACACAAAACTTGAGGGAGAAAGTTATGGATAGCTGCCTGAAATTTTACATAGACGGGGCATGGGTTGATCCAGTTGACCCAAAACCATTCGACGTGATCAATCCAGCCAATGAGCAGGTCATTGGCCAGATCATGATGGGCAATGAAGAAGATGTTAACAAAGCGGTCGCTGCTGCCAAAAAAGCCTTTCCGAGCTTCTCGCGCACAAGTGTTCAAGAACGCCTTGAATTGCTGGATGCGATTGTCGCTGCCTACCAAAAACGCATGGACGAGGTTGCTGAAACTATTACCAGCGAAATGGGCGCACCTATCTGGCTATCGAAGGCAGCTCAAGCCGCTATGGGCATCGCGCACGTGACAACGGCGCGTAAAGTTCTAGAAAATTACGAATTTAAGAAGGAGCACAATGGCACGCTGATAGCCAAAGAGCCGGTCGGTGTCTGCGGGCTTATCACGCCATGGAATTGGCCGATTAACCAGATCGCGTGTAAAGTTGCACCTGCGCTGGCCGCTGGTTGTACCATGATTTTGAAGCCGTCCGAAGTGGCACCGCTCAATGCAGCACTGTGGACCGAAATTCTAGACGATGCTGGCGTTCCCGCCGGTGTCTTTAATCTGGTAAATGGCGATGGACCCAATGTCGGTGACGCAATGTCGCGCCACCCTGATATCGATATGATGTCGTTTACCGGCTCAACGCGCGCCGGTGTTATGGTCGCGAAATCTTCAGCCGATACGGTAAAACGCGTGGCACAGGAATTGGGTGGCAAATCCGCCAACATCATTCTTGACGATGCCGACTTCAACAAAGCTGTCGCGCAAGGCGTACAAAGCTGCTTCATGAATTCAGGGCAGTCATGTAATGCGCCGACCCGCATGCTAGTGCCTTCTTCGCGCCATGACGAAGTTGTCGAAATTGCCAAAGCGGCTGCCGAGCAGGTAAAAGTTGGCGATCCTTTGGCCGACGGCACCACAATCGGGCCAGTTGTTTCGGAAGTGCAATTCGAAAAAATCCAAGGTCTTATCGAAAAAGCTATCGATGAAGGCACAGAGCTTGTCACCGGCGGACCTGGCAAGCCTGATGGCCTTAACGCTGGCTACTACGTCAAGCCAACGGTTTTCGCCAATGTCACGAACGATATGACCATCGCCCGCGAAGAAGTGTTTGGACCGGTTTTGTCGATCCTGAAATACGAAACCGAAGAAGAAGCTATCGAGATTGCCAATGACACGGTTTATGGCCTGTCGGGTTATGTGCAGTCTGGCGATATCGACCACGCACGCGATGTGGCCTCGCAGCTGCGCACAGGTAATGTGCATCTGAACGGTGCCTCGACCGATTTGCACGCGCCGTTTGGCGGGTACAAGCAGTCGGGCAATGGCCGCGAGTGGGGCGAGCATGGGTTTGAGGACTTCCTCGAAACCAAAGCTGTTATGGGCTACGCCGCCGAATAACTGAATTGTGCTGCCGGTTGTCCGATACCGGGCGACCGGCAGTTTTATATCTAAAATCTGACGAGGCCGGACATGCTGTCAAATAGCTATCCAATGCTGCAATTTAATCTCGGGGACGAGATTACGATGATGCGCGACACCATTCGCCGTTTCGTCGACACAGAAGTTGTTCCGCGCGCCGATGAGATTGACCGCACAGATACATTTCCGCGCGACCTCTGGGAGCCGCTTGGCGCAATGGGGCTGCATGGGCTGACTGTATCGGAGGAATATGGCGGCGTTGGGCTTGGCTATGTAGCCCAAGCCATTGCGGTGGAAGAGCTGAGCCGGGGGTCAGCCTCAGTTGGGCTGTCATTCGGGGCGCATGCCAATTTGTGCATCAATCAGATTTTCCGCTGGGGCAATGAAACCCAGAAGCGCAAATATTTGCCCAAGCTGGTATCGGGCGAGCATTTGGGTGCTTTGGCTATGTCGGAAACCGGTGCTGGTTCCGATGTGGTGTCAATGTCTTTGCGCGCCGAAGCCAAAGGCGATCATTATGTTTTGAACGGCGGCAAGTTTTGGATCACCAATGGACCGTCGGCTGACGTGCTGGTGGTCTATGCCAAAACTGAGCCGTCGGCCGCCGCGCACGGTATTACGGCGTTTCTTGTTGAAAAAGATTTTGCAGGTTTCTCTTGCGCCCAAAAGCTCGACAAATTGGGACATAGAGGCTCGGAGACAGGCGAACTGGTATTTGAAGATTGTAAAGTACCGGCCGAGAATGTTCTGGGCCCATTGAATGGCGGGGTCGGCGTTTTGATGAGCGGCCTTGATTTTGAGCGCGCTGTGCTGGCGGCTTGGCCGCTTGGCATCATGCAAGCCTGTCTGGATACGGTGCTGCCATATGTGCACCAGCGAACGCAATTTGGCGAACCGATCGGCACCTTTCAACTGATACAAGGCAAGCTGGCTGACATGTATACGCGCTTGAGCGCGACGCGGGCCTACGTCTATGCCGTCAATCAGGCTTGCGACCGTGACGAGACAACTCGCAAAGATGCCGCTGCCGCTATTTTATTTGCAGGTGAAAACGCGACCCAGTGCGCGCTCGATGCCATTCAGCTGATGGGTGGCAATGGCTATGTGAACGATAGTCCGGTGGGTCGGTATTTGCGGGATGCGAAGCTGGCCGAGATCGGGGCTGGCACGTCTGAAATTCGGCGTATGCTCATCGGGCGCGAATTATTTTCAGAAGTGAATTAGGTGATTGATTAACACGTCATCTGGTAGCCTGTTAGACCGGTTGCGTGCGCACCGTATTGCGCACGATATTGGGTTGCGCTACACGCGGCTGGCTGCGGGTCTGGGTGTCGAGAAGCAATAAGGTGACGACCACCGGCACCAGCCCCACAATAATGATCATTAGCGCAGGCAGGGCCGCTTCTTCAACCTGACCCAGCGAGGCGCGCATATAAACCAGCGTGGCGAGGGTTTCGAAATCGAACGGCCGCAAGATAAGCGTCGCAGGCAGTTCTTTCATCACATCAACAAATACCAATAAAAGCGCCGCCAGCACGGGTGGGCGTAATAGGTAAATATGCACGCGAAACAGCGTGTGTCGGCGCGACGTGCCGAGGCTGCGGGCGGCCATGTCCATATTCATCGAAATGCGGCCAAAACCCGCTTCAAGCGTGCCATGGGCCAGCGCCAGAAAGCGCACTGTATAGGCAAAGATTAACGCAAAGCCTGTGCCGCCTAATAAAATGGCGCCTCCGGTCCAGTTCGTAATACCCGCCAGTGCAATCATGGTGCCGATGGCAAGCACTGTGCCCGGCACGGCATAGCCTAGCGCTGAAAACCCGACTAAGGCCCGCATCGCGCGAATGCGGCTTGAGCGTGCGCCATAGGCCAACAACAAGCCAAGTCCGGTGGTGGCAAGTGCGGCAATCGCCGCAAGCGTAAGAGAGTTTGTCGCCGCACGTTGCACATCAGGTGTCAGGCTTTGCTGAAGCGCGTCGGTTATCAGCGCGCTGGTTGGCACTACAAACCCCAATAATACGGGCAGCAAACAAGCGGAGAAAGCGGCGAGCGCGCTGGTGCGGCCCAGCATGAAACGGGGAAGTGAGCGTTGTCGGCTCTGGCGTCCGACATAGCCACGCGCACGCCGCTGTGTGCGCTCGACGATGGTCAGTAGCGCAATGAACCCCAGCAACATAAGCGCCATTTGCGCAGCACCCACAAGGCTGCCGCGCACCAACCATGTGTCATAAACGCCAATCGTGAGCGTTTGAACGCCTAGATGCTCGACAGCACCGATGTCGTTCAGACATTCCATCAGAACCAGCGCTACGCCCACAGCGATCGCTGGGCGCGCCAAGGGCAGACCAATGCGCCAGAAACACGCCGTCGGTGACAGTCCTAATGTGCGCCCCGCTTCGATGAGAACGGTCGATTGCTGGATAAAAGCCGCGCGCGCCGACAAAAAGACATAAGGGTATAAAACCAAGCTCAACACGCCGATGGCCCCTCCCAGCGTGTGGATGCGCGGATAGGCATGGGCTGGCAAAACAAGTGACCAAAAGCCGAAAACAGGCCCCGCTTGGTCGAGAATATCGGCATAACTATACGCCGATAAATAAGTTGGCATGGCGAGCGGCAATAATAGCGCCCAGCCAAAAAGCTGGCGCCCGGGAAACTGGCAGAAGGTGACGAGCCAGGCGGTGACTGTGCCGGTTATGGCGCATAAAACTCCGACGCCCAGCATCAGCATCACGGTAGTGCGTAATTGAGCCGGAATAACATGGGCTATTAAATGCGGCCAGATATCGCCAGCCGAACCAAACCCCAACCCGATCAACGACAAAACAGGCAATGCCATAATGCCCGCTAGCGCAACGCTGCCCCAGAGCCATGTATCATGCCAAATCTGGTTTCGGGGACCAGTGACCCACCGGAGGCGTGAAGAAGACATCAAACTGTTTTAAAATGCTATTAAGAATTATTTTCAACAGCAATGTAGGCAAGTTAGGCGCGCTTGGCAATGCTGGGGGCTTACGACCCTTTGCGACAGGCCGACGCAGCCGCCATCAACTCGCGTGCAATTTCTTCGGCTTCGTCAGGAAAAAAATCCATCGGAATCTCGCCAGCTTCACTAGCAATAAAAATCCGTACCATTTTGGCGTCGGTAGCACCGATCCGCAGTTCGGCTTCAATTTCGGAAGGTGTGTTCATTCCCATGGAGATACCCGCTTGTTTTTGCCATCGCAATTTACGCGCGACGGTAGCCCAAACCTAGGGATAAACAAGGGTCTTGTGAAGGGGCGCAAGAAAACTAACATTCCGCGGCAATCCGCTTGAACTTTTGTCTAAAGGCCACTATTTTCCACTTTCTCCGTCATACGCAAAGCCGTGTGACGGATCGGTGCTGCCTTAGCTCAGTTGGTTAGAGCGCTAGATTGTGGATCTAGAGGTCACCCGTTCAATTCGGGTAGGCAGTACCATTTTTTCTACAATAAAACAACGACTTAACAAAGCCCTCGGTTTTTCGACCGAGGGCTTTTTTTTGCGTTTTTTGGCCTATTTACCCTGACATTTATTCCTCTGCTAGTCAGATTATGCTGGAGAAGAATAATAAGTAATCATACCTAAGCCGGCGTACCTAGTGATGCGCGCGTTCGAGAGTGTGCTCAGGCCTGGCAGATTTCTGGCAACTGTGGGTGTTTTTGTGATCTACCACTTACCGTAGTAGAGCACAAAAATAAGAATATTTAGGGCGCGATTTTATTTAAATGTCCGATATGGATGGGTCTAGATTAGAACTCCGATAGATTGTTTATAGCGTTTGCC
>MDTB01221042.1_pt1 | contig 15119 bp, 12 predicted proteins | sample 811161 | NCBI WGS metagenome assembly MDTB01 (sample SAMN05326650, study PRJNA326480) | marine metagenome | isolation source: seawater | place: Mediterranean Sea | collected 2009
AATGAAGGTTTACTGCCCCTGAAAAAAAATATTAAAAAATTAGCAGTTATTGGACCTAATGCCAAAGAGGCACAAATCATTGGCGGAGGTAGCGCAAGCTTAAAGCCACATTATCAAATTCATCCACTAGGGGCAGTAAGTGAGAGACTGGGACATGAGACAGAAATTTTATATTCGAAAGGCTGTCATACCCATAAATTCCTTCCAAAGATAGATGAAAAACTCATGCGGAGCAAAGATGGTTTCTTGGTGGAATATTTTGATGGCAATCAATTTAAAGAAAATTTAATTTTAGAAGAGCGTCTTATAGGAAATAAGTTTTGGGTGTTTGAAGGCTTTGCTAAAGATGTAATTTCAAAAGAAGATAGACCAAATATCTCTGTAAAGTTTTCTTGTGAATATATGCCAGATATTTCTGGCACACATGAATTTGAAATTTTTGGTATTGGGCAATGTCGCTTGCTAATTGATGGCAATGAGCTTATTGATAATTGGACTAGTAGAGATCCTGGTGAGGCTTTTTTTACTTTTAGTTCTGCCTCAAGAAAGGGAACTGCCAATTTTCAAAAAGGCGAAACATATAAAATTGAAGTTCAGTATTATTTTGAAGGAAGTTTTCCAGCAGTCTATATTGGTTGTCAGGCTCCTGATGAGGTCGATATCTTTCAAGAGGCTATTGAAACGGCTACCAATGCAGATGAGGTTCTTTTGATTGTCGGAACTAATTCAGATTGGGAAACAGAAGGAAATGATAGGGCTGATTTCAATTTACCTGCAAATCAAAATAAATTAATTGACGCAATATTAGAAGCTAATCCAAATACAGTCTTAGTAATTAATACTGGTTCTCCAGTTAATATGCCTTGGGTAAGCAAAGCAAAAGCTATAGTTCAAACATGGTTTGCTGGTCAAGAATTTGGAAATGCTTTGGTTGATATTTTATCTGGAAAAGTTAATCCATCAGGTAAATTACCAACAACCTTCCCAGCAAATATAGAAGATACTCCTGCTTACAAACACTATCCTGGAAATGATTTGCAAATGAACTATGATGAAAAACTTTTGGTTGGGCACAGATGGTATGAGACAAACTCAATCAAGCCATTGTTTTGTTTTGGTCATGGGTTGTCATTTACGAATTTTAATTATCAAAATCTAGAAGTTACAATCGATGATAATCTTGCTGTCTCATGTAAGTTTGAAGTTCAAAACATTGGAGATATTCCTGGATTAGAAACAGCTCAATGTTATGTAGGCTATTCAGATCTGATGCCTCAGCAGCCTTGTAAAACTTTGCAGGGTTTTGTTAAAGAGGAAATAGGTGCGAATGAACTTAAAAAAATGGAAATTAATCTTGGGCCAAGAAATTTTTCCTATTGGTCGGTTGATAGAGGTGCTTGGGAAATAAGAGGAGGCACGTATAGGATCCTAATTGGGTCTTCCTCAGAAAGTATCCTTTTAGAAGCTAGTATTAATCTTGAGCAAGTGCTTGAAGTTCTCTAGTAGTTAATTCGAGTTGAGTAGCTTGAATGGAGCTGTTAGATTCAAAAATTGTTCTTGGTCCAATCAAAGGAAAAATTAATTTTGATTTGTGCAATACATAAGCTAAGGCAACTTGAATAGGCTGCACCTTCCTTTCCTTAGCTACCTCAAAACAGACCTGTCTTCTTTTCAAATTTTTTTCATAATGCCAGACTCTCATCTCTTCATCGAGAGTGGGATTTGAAAAGTGCTCATTTGACATAATTTCTTTTTTCTTAATAAAAAAACCTCTAGCTTGAGAAGACCAAGGAAATAATATAATTTGCTCCTCAATAAGATATTTTAAATAACGATCGTTAATGCCAACACAGCCTGGCCATACAGGCTCGATCATCTCAGCTAGGCTAAAATTATTACTAAGGACAGTAAAGGGCTCTTTTGCATTTTTCTTCGCATAATTTCTTGCTTTAGAAAACCTGTCCATCTCCCAATTTGAAGCACCAATTAGATTAACTAGGCCTTCACTCTTTATTTCAGCCAATGCATCAATAAATTCATCTACTGGAATATCTGGGTTATCTCTATGCAAACAATATATATCGAGCTTTGAAATTTGCAAACGCTCTAAAGACTGAAGCACTTGTGGGCGAATATAATGAGGCTCACAATTAGGAGTGTGAGCTCCTTTACCAAGGACAATAACAGCTTCCTCAACATTCCTGGCATTGATCCAATCACCAAGATACTTATCGCCCATTCCATTATTATAGATAAATGCTGTATCAAAAATTCTGCCACCAGAACCATAGAAATGATCAAACATTGTAAAAGCATGCAGATCTGATGTCTGATTATCACAACCCAATGCTAGTCTTGAACCAGTCTTACTCAAGCCAGGAAGTTCATTGCATTCAAGGTGAGATTCCTGAAGTAAAAATGCTTTTGATTGCAAAATTGGTGAATTTTTAATTAGGCCCTTAGGGCAATCAATCTTCATTTCTTGTCGCCACTTATCTAACCAGAACATATTGCTTTGAGTCTCAGCATGGCTAATAAGCTTGGATTCAATTTTTGATTCTAAAATACACTTTGCAGCATGCTCTATCTCTCTGGTAAATAAACCAATGTCATCCATACATTTAATTTCCCTGCTAATCTGGCCGTCGTGCGAGAGATAAATGGATGAATTGCCTGCTTGAAATTGCCCACAATGCCATGGATCAGGCACCGAAATAGTATATTTGCCACTTGATATAACAAGGTTATTGGAAAAGTCTTTATTAATAGCGCAACTTATTTTTGCTTCGATCGAATCAGAAAAAATTAAATGTGCATTCGATTGAAGATCAACACCTGTCTCATCTAGCTGGCCAGTTGCAGAGAGACTTTTTGGCTCTGCAAAATCAAGGCCCTGTAATTGACCGGCTATTAACTTTGACATGGTCAATGGATAACAGCCAACATCTAATATTGCCCCTCCACCTAGTTCAGGGTTTCGAAGTCTATGTGTTACTGGAACATCTGCTTGAAAACCAAAAGAAGCCTCAATCAAAATTTTATCTTTTGCATCTGATAAAAAATTTAAATTATCTAAAATATTTCTTGTTTGGGGATGCATTCTGTACATAAAGGCTTCCATCAAGAAAATATTTTTGGCATTAGCAAGATCTAATAAAACCATGCTCTCATGAGCATTCATCGTGAATGGCTTTTCGCAAAGAACATGTTTGCCATTTTTCATTGCCTCTAATGCATAAAAAAAATGTTCGCTGTGAGGAGTTGCAATATAAACAGCATCTATTTCCTCAGAAGACAAAAAATCATCTAATTGATGATGAGCATCAATATCAAACTTGTCAGCAAAGCTATTTACCTTCTTAGAATTTCGTCCAAAGATGCTAATTAATTTAGAGTTTTTTGTAGCTTGGATGGAATAAGAAAATGCATTGGCAATAGAGCCAGAGCCAATTACTCCCCAATTAATTTGATGCATTACCAAGTTTTCTTGCTTCAATTTCATTAATTAACTTTTGATGAAATTTTTTATCTATCGGATAAAAAGAGACTAATACAAAACTTATAAAAATTCCTGTTAGAGGTATCCAGGTCATAATAAATTTTAATCCAGCCAATGTTTCTTCTGACTGAACTTCATTAGGCTCAAAACCAATTTGAGTTAATGCGATGCCTAGCAAAATTGCAGCAAAAGCTATTGCGCCTTTTTGAGCAAAAGTCATAAACCCATATAAAGAAGACTCTGTTCGAACTTCTGTTTTCCATTCACCATATTCGATTGTATCTGGAAGCATTGACCAAAATAATACTCCGGTAGCCCCATTACCAATACCTATAAATCCTAATACAAGCAGTAACTCGTTAAGGGAAGCAATTGGATAAAAATAAAAAATCAAAAATCCTATTAATAATAATGTCATTGCAGCCATCCAAGAATTCCTCTTACCAATTTTTAATGCAGCATATGCCCAAAAAGGGATAGCTAAGAGAGCTGCTCCACTGCTAACTCCTAAAATTAAACCTTGATATTCATGAAGATCAAGAGAGTATTTCACAAAATAGATTAAGTTATTGTTAAACATAATAGAGGTAGACCCGAGAATTAAAATGGATCCAAACACAATCCAGAATGGATAATTCTTTGCAACCGATCTTGCTACATTTGAAAAACTTGGTATCTCAGCTGAGCTAACATTAAACTTTCTTTCTTTAACAAATCGAATGGTGATGCTTAAAACAAGGATAGCCGTAAGACCGCAAACAATACCAAGAAAAATAAAGCCTAATGCTTCATCACCTCCTCCAAACCATAAAACAATTGGAAAACCTAGTGCTGAAACTGAAAGAGTGCCAAAAGAAGCTCCGATCATTCTTGCAGTGGTAAGTTTAGTCCGCTCATCACTATCATCAGTAATTCTTGCTGTAAGAGAGGAATAAGGAACACTGACAATAGTAAAACAGGTTCTATGCAGTAAATTAATTGTTAGTAAAAAAATAAATAGTGTGAGGCCCTCAAATGGAGGGACCCAGAAGAGCAATACAAAAGAACAGGCCAGTGGAATTGCACCATAAAAAATATAGGGTCTATAGCTTCCCATTTTAGTTCTAGTTCTTTCTGCAAGGTATCCCATAAATGGATCGGTGATTGCATCCCAGGCTATCCCTAAAGCGTATATCCAACCTGCTAGCAATGGTGTTATTCCGACCACATCAGTATAAAAATACAGAAGGTATAAACCCACCCCACTCCAATACAAGCAAATAGCATAATCTCCTATACCATAGGCTGCTCTTACTTTATTTGGGACTGTGTTTGAGGTCATAAATATTCACTGACTATAACAGCCTTATCTTAGGTTGGTAATATTTGAAGAGTGCATTAGTATAAAAATATATTAGAAAGTACTTAAAAATTTATGAATGTAGCTGATCAATATTCGGAGGGTTTTGCTGAGAACAATGGAGTCAAGATATTTTACCGAGACTACGGTCCTGTAAATGGTGATCCAATTCTCATGGTACATGGTTTAGGAGCTCAACTAGTTCATTGGCCTCCCCATCTAATTCATTTTTTACAGTCACATAATTTTAGACCCATTACTTACGATAATAGAGATGTTGGTTTGTCTTCAAGATTTTCAGGAACTCCATCTTTTTTGTTGGATTACATTAAATATTTTTTGAGATTGCCTATTCAGGCAGAATATAACATTGACGATATGGCAGATGATGGAATCAAGCTGCTTGAAACACTACACATTGAGCAAGCACACGTTCTTGGCACTTCAATGGGTGGGATGATTGCTCAGATCATCAGTGCTCAATATCCTCAAAAAGTTAAATCATTTACCTTGATTGCCTCAACAGCTTCAACACCGAGCCCAATCAATGCTCCATCAAAACCAGTCAGAGATCTTATGATGGAAAGATCTAAAAATCCAAATGCATCAGTTGAGGAAGTAATTATCAGAGAAATTAAAATTGTCACCCTTATAGGTATGGAGGGTAGAGTTGTTGATACTCCAGAATTTAGAGAAGAAACAATTAAAAACTTAAATCGCTCCCAGGATGGTTCTGGTTACGCAAGGCAACTTTTATCGATCTTGGCTTCAAAGGATAGGCTAAAAAAAATACAAAAGATTAAAGCACAAACTTTAATTATTCATGGCAAAAAAGATCCTATGATCAAAGTAAAGAATGCTTACAAAATGCATAAATTAATACCAAATAGCAAACTAAAGATCATTGATGAAATGAGGCATCTGATTGAACCAGAGATTCTACTTAAATTTGAAGAGGATCTATTAGAGCACTTGCGGCTTAACTCTTAATTAACTCTGAATATTTAAAAGTTCTTCTTTGCTGATCAACAACATTTCGCCTATTTGCATAAACAGTGAATTTTCATATTGATCAACATTTTCATCAGATAAAATTACATCCCAAATATTCGAGAGGATCTCTATTTTCATTCGTTTTGTGCAATTGCTGTTAATAATATTGATAAAAGGATTAAAAGATTCTTTGTGGCTTGTCCAATCTTTAAGCTCTTCAAATGCTTCTGTAAAATTACCATTAGGATATAAATCTAAATAAAAGTTTTTAATTTCATCTATTTCATTTTCATCTATTTTTCCATCCATTCTGGCAATCTCAATCATTAAGCATAAGACAGCAGATACATGTGGCGGCATATCTTCCGCACTTCCAGAGATATCAGAAAATAGTTTTTTTTTGAAAAGTGACAACATATTTTGTAATTAGTAATTAAAAAATAACTATACCAAGCTTTTAATAAATTTAGCTAGAGCCCAGGCCTTCAAATTATTTTGCTAATCCCAAATACGCATGAGTCCTTCTTGGGCGGTTGATGCCACTAGTTTTCCTGATTTTGTATAAATTGATCCTCGAGAGAACCCTCTGGCATTTTGAGATATCGGACTGTGCATATGATGCAAAATCCAATTATTAAAATTAACTTTTCCATGAAACCACATCACGTGATCTAAGCTTGCGCTCTGGAATTTCTTAGACATAAAATTAACTTCATGAGGATTTACTGCGGCTCCAAGCAGACCCATATCAGAAACATACAATAGCAATGCTTGATGGATCCTTTCATCAGCTGGCAATTTTCCAGTAGGTTTCATCCACGTACTTCTGTAGGGAGGAAGTTTTACTGCGTTTAATAAATCAACAGGTTCAACTTGCCTGGTCTCAATCTCCCTCTCTCTAAGCCACATTGGTAAATAATCTTTGGGTATTTTAGATTTAAGGTCTTTTCTTAGTTCTAGATCGCTTTTTAGTTTTTCTGGTCCTTGAATTTTTGGCATTTTAATTTGATGATTCAAACCCTTTTCTCTTTTTTGAAATGAGATAGAGCAACTAAAAATTGCTTCTCCATTTTGTATCGCGTTTACTCTTCTTGTCGTAAAACTTTTACCATCTCTTATACGGTCTACCTCAAATATAATATTTTGTTTGAAGTCTCCGGGCCTAAGAAAATAGGAATGAAAAGAATGCACCATTCTTCCCTTTTCTACAGTTTGATAACCTGCGATTAAGCATTGAGCCATGATTTGACCGCCAAAAATTCTTTGAAAGCCAACACTTTGACCGGTCCAAGAATATAAGTCTCTATCTATTCTTGTGAGGTTAAATAAATCTAAAGTATTTTTTAGCGCTTTGCTCATGAATGATGGGAATATATTTAATTAAATTTATCTTACATTGATTCATTAAAAACTAGAACTTTATGCTCTCAAAAGTTAGCATAGTCATCCAATAAATAAAAAGTACTTGTAATGATAGATTCTGAAAGAATAAACCTGCCTGAAAGGCCTGATCAAAAATTCAATGTAAAAAAAATATTTGGGATTGATTCTGATCTTGAGGTCAAAGGATTTAAGGAAAAAACACAATGGGTTCCAGACATTGACGAAACTTACATCTTTGATAAAGATACTACTTTAGCAATTTTAGCTGGTTTTGAGCATGATAGAAGGGTAATGATTCAGGGATACCATGGAACTGGTAAATCAACCCACATTGAGCAGGTTGCTGCCAGACTCAATTGGCCATGCGTAAGAATAAATCTTGATAGTCACATAAGTAGAATTGATTTACTTGGCAAAGATGCAATTGTATTAAAAGATGAAAAGCAAATCACAGAATTTAAAGAAGGTATTCTGCCTTGGTCAATTCAAAATCCTGTTGCGATAGTTTTTGACGAATATGATGCGGGAAGACCAGATGTAATGTTTGTGATTCAAAGGATACTTGAAGTAGATGGGAAATTAACCTTGCTTGATCAAAATCAAGTGATAACTCCGCATAATAGTTTCAGACTATTTGCTACTACTAATACTGTTGGCATGGGTGATGTAACCGGTCTTTATCATGGAACTCAGCAAATTAATCAAGGCCAAATGGACCGTTGGCATATTCTTTCAACATTAAATTATTTAGAGCGATCTCATGAGCTAAATGTAGTGCATGGAAAAGTTCCTCAACTCAAATCTGCTAAAGATAAAGCCCTCATCAAGAGTATGATACAGCTCGCAGATTTAACCAGACAAGGCTTTATCAATGAGGATATATCTACATTAATGTCGCCAAGAACAGTAATAACATGGGCACAAAACTATATTATTTTTAATGATATTAAGCACTCATTTAGATTAACATTTCTTAATAAGTGCGATGAAGCTGAGAGACCAATTGTGGCTGAGTATTTTCAAAGATGTTTTGGAGAAGATCTTTTGGAAAGTCATAATCCTGAATCGTAGTAAATGAGTTGGGTTAAGAATCGAGAAGAATTTAAGCAAGCTGCTCTCTCAACTGCTAGGGCGGTATCTAAAAACTCAGACCTAGAAAGTACATCGCAGGCTTCTAGTCGCCCTCCCTCTTCATTACAAATTTCTTTGCAATACCCTCCAAGATCATCCTCTCAAGTTGATGCATGGAGAGGGGAAGGAGATTTTCAAGCATTTTGGCAGGCCTTCCACAAAGAGCATGCTTCTTTGAAAATGCCAAAGGTTGCAAGAGATTTTTTTACTGAACTTGAGCTTTGTAGAGTTGAAATGATTGGAGGAAAAAAATTTCCTGGCGCCAAAATTAATTTAAATGCTTATCTCAATACTCAAGCAAAAAAGGGAATTGACAATAAAGTTCCTCCATTCAATCCATTGGCTGCAAACCTTTGGTTGAAAGAGCTTAATGGAGAAAGCTTAGCTGAGGATAGCAAGAATACTGTAAATGCTTTTCTTTCCTCTATCCCCATAAACATTAATAAGGTTGGTAAGGAATTAATTGAGGCTCAGAACTCTCAAGAAGATTTTCAATCCATCGCTCTTGATCTTATGAAGGATTTAGATCTCATGCATGAACCAGCAACTCAAGGTGATCAAGAGTCCTCTGAGGATCAACCATCTCAAGAGAATGCTCAAGATTCTGAATCACAACAACCTCAAACTGAAGAGGATGTTGAAGAGCAAACAATTGAATCGCAGGCAGAGGGGACTGCTGATGAAGAAAGTGAAATACTAGAAGAAGTTCAAGCTTCAATTGATTCCATGTCAATTGATGAAGAAATAGATTTAACAAGAAATTATAATGAAGACTTAGATCAAACTAATTATGAAGATTATAAAATATTTACTTCTCAGTTTGATGAGGTTATCAATGCAATTGAATTAGCAACTCCTGAAGAATCTCAAAGACTAAGATTGCAACTTGATCAACTGATTGCCCCGCATCAAACAACAATTGGCAAATTAGCCAATAGGTTACAAAGATTGCTGCAGGCCCAACAAAACAGAAGTTGGAATTATAATCTTGAAGAAGGTTTATTAGATACAGCTCAACTACATAGAGTCATTACTCGACCAGGAGATCCACTAAGCTTTAAGCAAGAAAGCGAGAGTAAGTTCAAGGATACTGTTGTTTCGTTATTAATAGATAGCTCAGGTTCAATGCGAGGTCGATCTATGACCTTGGCAGCAATTTGTGGGGATATAATTGGAAGTACTCTGGAAAGGTGTTACGTGAAAACAGAACTGCTCGGATTTACTACAAAACATTGGAAAGGTGGCGAATCAAGGAAAGCCTGGGTTAATCAAGGCAGCCCGTCTAATCCTGGTCGTTTAAATGATTTACGGCACATTATTTTTAAATCAGCGGAAGATAATTTTAGAAAGGCCAGGAAAAGTTTTGGCATAATGTTACGAGAGGGATTATTAAAAGAAAATGTTGATGGCGAAGCCTTAGCTTGGGCGCATCAAAGATTAAGTAAACGGAATGAAGAAAGAAAGATATTAATAGTTATCTCAGACGGAGCGCCTGTAGATGACAGTACTCTATCTACAAATCATAGTAATTTTCTAGACAACCACTTACGTCAAATTATTCATACGATTGAAACTCAAAGCAATGTAGAACTCCTTGCAATTGGTATTGGGCACGATGTGACAAAATATTATGATAAATCAATAACTATCAACAGAGCGGAAGAATTAGCAGAAGCATTGCTAGATAAACTGACCGAACTTTTCAATGATTGAAAAAAAGAATATAATTGACTATGTTTACACTGTAAACATTTAGGAATTTACGAGGGAGAAAATGAAAATTACCAAAACAGACGGGCCGCCAAATGATATCTTGAAGTTTAAGACTTTAGAGGTTGAAAACGAATTAAATCTCACTCCTGCTCAAGTTGAAGATGTTGTTGAAATATTCAATACACCATTAACTGGTGCATATAACTGGGATTACACTGTTGCTGACAATAGAATTAAAAAGCTTTATGAGCTTGGTAAGGAGTTAAACTGGAATGGTTCTATAGACCTAAATTGGGATTATACCCATCCAGCCAACGAAAGACTTATTCAGGCAGATGAAGACTTGCCCCATGAAACTCTTGAAGCATACGAAAATTTAAGCGATGAAGAAAAGATTGAGTTTGACCGCCATGATACTGCTGAATTATTAAGTCAGTTCCTTCATGGAGAACAAGGGGCACTCCTTGTTGCATCTCAACTAACCTCATGTGCACCTACTTACAATGCAAAGTTATATGCAGCATCACAAACATTTGATGAGGCAAGACATGTTGAAGTTTTCAATAGGTATCTTCAGGAAAAAATAGGCATGCATTATCCTATCAATAAAAATCTAAAATTATTGCTTGACAAAATTCTTACAGATGAAAGATGGGACCTCAAATTTATTGGCATGCAAATTGTTATAGAGGGCTTGGCTCTAGCTGCCTTTCAAATGTTAAAGGGACTATCTAAGGATCCTCTTTTGACTCAACTGCTACATTACGTAATTCGCGACGAAGCCAGACATGTCACCTTTGGAATTAATTATCTTGAGGACTTTATAAAAACTTTAAGCCCTGAGGAGATTGAGGATAGGGCAGAGTTTGCTTATGAAGCTTGTGTCATCTCTAGAGAGAGACTTATCAACACAACGGCGATGCAAAAATACCTGAAAATGTCTGAGGATGAAGCCAGGGAATTTGCCTTATCAACGTCAGCTAATGCGACTTTTAGAAATTTCTTGTTCTCAAGAATTATGCCTAACCTTGCAAGAATAGGACTTTTAACAGATAAAGTTAGGCCAAAATTTGAGGCATTGGGTTTACTTGAGTATGAAAATGCTCCAGATGATTTCGAATGTAATTGGGATGAGCTTGAAAAACCTCTAGAAAAATTTGGTGAAATTCCTCAAGCTATCTAATCAGATTATAGTTGGGTTACTCTTTTTTAGTAGCACGATATACCCTGCTGTACAAATTATTCAGCCATCTGAAAATGCATATGAGGATATTCAAGAGGCTCTAATATTAGCCGAACCCGGTGATGTGATTCGGCTCACCTCAGGCATATTTAATCTGCAAGACTCTTTATCGCTCGATGTTGAAGGAGTTCAAATTGAGGGAGAGGGAATGAATCAAACCATTCTTAACTTTGCCGATCAACAAAGTGGCGCCCAAGGACTCAGCGTTACTTCAGATAACGTAACCCTCCAGGATTTTTCTATCCAAAATGCTAAAGGAGATGCCATTAAAGTTAAGGGTGTAACCAACATCAAGTTTTTAAGAGTAAAAACTGAATGGACGAACGGGCCAAACTCAGAAAATGGAGCCTATGGTCTATATCCAGTTGAATCAACTAATGTATTGATTGATGGTTGTATTGCAATTGGTGCATCAGATGCTGGGATCTATGTTGGACAATCAAAAAATATAATTGTTAGGAATAGTAGAGCGGAATTCAATGTTGCCGGTATTGAAATAGAAAACTCATACTATGCAGATGTTTTTAACAATGTTGCAACTAATAATACTGGTGGGATTTTGGTTTTTGATCTACCGGGATTGCCCCAACAAGGCGGGCATCACATAAGAGTATTTAATAACCGCTCCGTTGGAAATAATACTGATAACTTTGCTCCGGAAGGAAATATCGTAGGCGAGGTGCCAAGAGGTACAGGAGTTATTATTCAAGCAAATTCAAATGTGGAGATCTTTAATAATGAAATTGGGGACAACGACACGGTAAATATTGCAGTTGTTACTTACGGAAATGAAACAGACGATGTGACTTACTACCCTCACCCGAAATCTATTCAGATCCATGGAAATAAATTCGGTCCAACTGGATATAACCCTGATACGAGCAAGGGAGAATTAGCCGAAATACTTTTTGAGCTTTCAGATGGGAATATGCCTGATATATTTTGGGATGGCTTAGTGCCAATATCTCAGATAATTTTTGGTCAACCTGAAGATGAAAAAATGATTATTACTAACAATGGAGATGCTACCTTTCTAGCAATCAAACCCATCGGATATATGGTTCCGTTTTTAGATCCTGCAACCTTAAACATTAATGAATTTAATGGAGAAATCTCACCGCTAGCAAGAGTAGAGTTTGATGAAACCTTTTAAAAAATCTTACCTGCTAGTTATTTTCTTGATTTGCTTTTCATCCCAAGCCTACACCTCCAATGCATTCAATTTAGAAGATTTTTCTAAAGCTCCAAGATTTCTTTCTGAATTTGGTTTTTTTCAAGATATGCAAAATCAAATTCCATCTAAAGATGTGCATCCATACTCTCTTGTTAATCCTTTGTTTTCTGATCAAACAGATAAACTGCGTTTTGTATATGTTCCTGAGGGACAGAAATTGGGTTATGTAAAAGATAAAGTTTTTATTTTTCCTGTTGGATCTACTCTAATCAAAACCTTTGCCTACCTAAACAACAATGGTCCAATGGAACAGCAATTGCTTGAAACTCGCCTCTTAATTAATACTAATGCAGGCTGGAAAGCGATTAGCTATGTATGGAATGCAGAGCAAACTGATGCAAAGAGGGCTATTGCTGGGGCAACAATACCAACTTCGTTTACAGACTCTGCAGGTAAAATAGTGGATGTTCGCTATCGAGCCCCTAATCAGAATCAATGCAAAGAATGCCATCAAGTTAATAAAGTTATGACTCCTATCGGTCCAAAAGCAAGAAATATGAATAAAGTCTTAGATTATCGCTCAGGAGAGATGAATCAATTGCTTTATTGGGCAGCATTGGGATGGATTGATAGCAAACTTGATTCAAATTCGATATCTAGTTACACAGATGTCAATGCATCTTTAGATGATCGAGCAAGAGCATACCTTGATATTAATTGTGGACATTGTCATATTCCTGGAGGCTCCGCAGATACCACAGGATTGTATTTAAATTACACTGAAGTAAATCGTGAACAACTAGGAATATATAAAAAACCAGTAGCAGCAGGTCGAGCAAGCGGTAATTTAAAATACTCCATAGTTCCTGGTCATGCAGATGATTCAATTATGCTTTTTAGAATGAACTCATTGGATCCAGGTATCATGATGCCAGAATCTGGAAGAGCCTTAGCGGACGAAGCAGGGATTGAGCTGATTAAAAATTGGATAAATAAGCTTTGATCTTTAAATTTGTCTAAAAGACCATAAATAATTCATAATAGTTTTTTAAAGGAGAAATTAATGTCCAAACACTCTGCATTAAATACTTTTGGTAGATCTGGAAACCCTGCCTTTGTCAGAAATTTTGAAAATACGAGAGATCTTCCTCAGGCCGAACGGATGACACTTGACGGTGCTGTAAACAAAACAGGTGTATTGCTTGCTTTGTGTTTTGGTGGAGCCTTTGTCGGCTGGAATATTCCAGTATTAGCAATTCCTTGTTTAATAATAGGAACCATTCTGGCATTCGTGACTATATTTAGAAGTCCAGCAAAAGCAGGTTCAACTGCTCCATTTTATGCTGCCTTTGAAGGTGTGGCCTTAGGTGGAATTACAGTCCTGGCTGAAATGCAATATCCCGGAATTGGAATTCAAGCTATTGGATTAACTTTTGGAATATTGGCTTCTTTATTGTTCTGTTATAAAAGCGGCATAATTAAACCAACTGAAAATTTTAGACTGATGCTTTTCTCAGCCACCATGGGAATTGCTCTCTTGTACTTGGTTAGCTTTATTATGTCTTTCTTTGGCTCAAGCATAGGCTTTATTCACTCCAATGGGTTGTTTGGAATCGGTTTTTCATTATTTGTTGTTGGGATAGCCGCACTTAACCTTGTCCTAGATTTCGATTTTATAGAAGATGGAGCTGAACGCGGTCTGCCAAAATATATGGAATGGTATGGAGCTTTTTCGCTAATGGTCACTTTAGTATGGCTGTATATAGAAATTCTACGTCTCTTGATGAAATTAAGAAGCAGATAAATGAATACTATTTTTTTTAGTCTTTTAGCTATTTTTTCATTGTTTGTTTTTATGAACCTTGGAAAAATTAAGGCCTCAAAAAAACAACTGGATAGAGATGACAGGATTAACTGGGGCCGCTCACGTAAGCCAAACATCCGTCAAAACAAAGATGGTTCAAAAATAATTGAAGGTGAAGCTGAAGAAGTAGATAGTGATACAAAAAAATAATGTATGTTGCTTTTGACTTTGGCATTTCAAATACAGACCTTGCTATATTTCAAAGAGAATCTACTCACTTTCACAGCTTCCCAACAGATACTAAAGATCTTACTAAACATCAAATAGAAGATATTCTTAAACGGATTGATATTTCATTAAATCAGGTTGAACTTATTGGTGTTACTGGAGGGAAATCATCTGATCTTGACGATGTAATTAAAAATATCCCAATTAAAAAAATTAATGAAATAGATGCAATTGGTCAAGGTGCGAAGACACTTTATGGTTTTAAAGATGAATCCTGCTTGGTTGTCAGTGCTGGAACAGGAACAGCATGTGTTAATGTCCAAGGCGATAATTTTTACCACCTTGGTGGAATTGCTGTGGGTGGAGGCATGCTTGAAGGCCTTGGACATCTATTATTTAACAATGGTGATGGAGGAGAGATCAATCATTTTGCTGAAAAAGGGTTAAAAGGTAAGCTTGATTTTTTAATTGGTGATGTTGTTAACAAAATTGGTGGTTTGTCGCCTGATTTAACTGCAGTAAATTTTGGTCAGGCAAAAATTGCGTCTGCAAATACCATAGAAAATACCTCGGCTGCATTATGCAATATGATTGGTGAGGTCATTGGAACAG
>MDTB01012698.1_pt1 | contig 15117 bp, 12 predicted proteins | sample 811161 | NCBI WGS metagenome assembly MDTB01 (sample SAMN05326650, study PRJNA326480) | marine metagenome | isolation source: seawater | place: Mediterranean Sea | collected 2009
GTAGTTTCACGTATGTACACTGTACAAAATATAAGGGTTATATATGAATGACATGGTGAAAAACTTAATTTTATGGGCGGTAATCGTGGTTGTACTGATGTCCGTATTCGACAACTTCAGTAGCAACACTAATCAGACTCCGCAAATCTCGTATTCGCAATTCATTGCGGATGTACGGTCAGGTCAAATTAAAGATGTCAACATAGACTCTGATAACAGGACGATCGTTGGGCACAAGTTTTCCGGTGAAGAATTCACCACATTCAGCCCCGGCGATAACAAACTAGTCGATGAGCTACTCAACTACAATGTTGAGATCAAAACCAGTCCGTCGCAAAAGCGATCATTATTAGTGGATATTTTTATCAGCTGGTTCCCAATGTTACTACTGATCGGATTATGGATATTCCTGATGCGTCAGATGCAAGGCGGCGGCGGTGGCCGTGGTGGCGCTATGTCCTTCGGCAAGAGCAAAGCACGCTTGATGGGTGAAGATCAGATTAAAGTTACCTTCGCTGACGTGGCCGGGGTAGAAGAGGCCAAAGACGAGGTGTCTGAGTTAGTCGAGTTCTTACGTGACCCAAGCAAGTTCCAAAAGCTGGGCGGTAAGATCCCACGAGGTGTCCTCATGTGCGGTTCCCCAGGTACAGGTAAAACCCTGCTTGCGAAAGCCATTGCCGGTGAAGCCAAGGTGCCATTCTTTACCATCTCTGGTTCGGATTTCGTAGAAATGTTTGTCGGTGTAGGTGCTTCGCGAGTGCGCGACATGTTCGCCCAAGCTAAGAAACATTCACCATGCATTATCTTTATTGATGAGATTGACGCTGTCGGTCGCCATCGTGGTGCAGGCTTAGGCGGTGGAAACGACGAACGTGAACAAACACTTAACCAATTGTTGGTGGAAATGGACGGCTTTGATGGTAATGAAGGTGTCATTGTCATTGCTGCAACTAACCGTCCCGACGTACTCGATCCGGCATTATTACGACCCGGTCGTTTCGATCGACAAGTCACCGTACCATTGCCTGATTTGCGTGGTCGCGAACAGATTTTGAAAGTGCACCTGCGCAAAGTGCCGCTGGGCAGTGATGTGCGCGCAGATGTAATCGCGCGTGGCACCCCAGGCTTCTCGGGTGCGGATCTAGCTAACTTAGTGAACGAAGCAGCACTGTTTGCCGCCCGTGCTAACAAGCGTAATGTCGAGATGAATGAGCTGGAACGAGCGAAAGATAAAATCATCATGGGCGCTGAGCGCAGGTCAATGGTGATGGGCGATGATGAGAAAAAACTCACCGCCTACCATGAGGCCGGTCACGCCATTGTTGGTCGCTTGGTTCCTGAACATGACCCAGTCTATAAAGTCTCAATTATTCCTCGTGGGCGCGCGCTAGGTGTCACTATGTTCCTACCCGAGGAAGACCGTTACAGCCACAGCAAACAGCGTCTGGAAAGCCAGATTTCAAGTCTGTTTGGTGGGCGTCTAGCGGAAGAGATTATTTTCGGTATTGATGCAGTGACAACCGGGGCCTCAAATGATATCGAGCGTGCCACTGAACTTGCGCGTAACATGGTGACTAAGTGGGGGCTGTCGGAAAAGATGGGCCCACTAGCTTACAATGAGGAAGATGGCGAAGTATTTCTCGGTCGTTCGGTCACGCAAACAAAAACTGTCTCGGACGAAACAGCACACTCCATCGATGAGGAAGTCAGAAAAATCATCGATAGTAACTACCAACGTGCCAATACCATCCTGACTGAGAATTTAGACATCCTGCATGAGATGGCAAAAGCGCTAGTCCTGTATGAAACCATCGATACAGACCAAATTGATGACATCATGGAAGGTAAAACTCCACGTCCTCCTAAAGATTGGGGAGACGACGAGCCGGGTGACAAAGGATCCAAGAAAAATGTCAGTTCAGACGACAGCACTGGACCGATCGGTGGCCCTGCAAGCCTGCATTAAGCTGCATATGGCATAAACTTTAGTTATAAAGTGTTACTCTACAACGGCTCGCTTCTGCGAGCCGTTTTTATTTAAACGTAATTAAAGTGTATGAAAAGACAATATTTCGGAACAGATGGCATCAGAGATCGGGTTGGTCACGGCGTCATGACACCAGAATTCGTATTAAAGCTGGGCTGGGCGGCAGGTCGGGTGCTGTGTAAACAGGGTCACAATCTGGTATTGATCGGTAAAGACACTCGTATCTCAGGTTACATGCTGGAGTCACTCTTGGAAGCTGGCCTGTCGGCGGCAGGTGTCAATAGTCGCTTACTTGGACCTATGCCTACCCCTGCTATTGCCTATCTCACGCGTACCCTGAGAGCCTCTGCTGGGATTGTTATCAGCGCTTCACATAACCCTTATTATGATAATGGTGTGAAGTTTTTCTCATCTGAGGGCACTAAGCTAGCCGATGAAGTTGAGCATGCCATTGAACAAGAAATGAAATTGCCACTGGTAACGGTAGATTCGGCGCAGCTGGGCAAGGTAGAGCGTATCGATGATGCTGCCGGGAGATATCTGGAGTTTTGTAAAAGCACGATAGCGGATCATACCTCCCTGAAGGGCCTAAAAATTGTGGTCGATTGTGCCCATGGTGCGACCTACCATATTGCGCCTAACGTATTTAGAGAACTGGGTGCAGACGTGATCACTATTGGCTCTAATCCCAATGGCCTCAATATCAACGACAACTGCGGCGCCACCGCACCACAACAAGTATCTCAGGCTGTACTCGAACATCAAGCGGATGTTGGTATTGCCATTGATGGCGATGGTGATCGCCTGATTATGGTTGATCATACGGGAGCGGTGCTGGATGGTGATCAACTGCTTTTTATTATCGCTACTGCGCGCCAGGCTAAACACCAACTGAGTGGTGGTGTGATTGGCACCAAAATGACTAATCTAGGGCTGGAGCGCGCTTTCGAGCAACATGCTATTGAATTCAAGCGTGCCGCGGTGGGTGACAGGTATGTGTTGGAGATGATGCAACAATTACAATGGAGTCTCGGTGGAGAGTCTTCGGGACACATAATCTGTTTCGATCAAACGACTACCGGCGACGCCATCGTGGCCGCACTGCAAGTGCTTGAATCAATACTAGAGTCGGCGCAGACGCTGCATCAGGCCAAACAGGGATTCTGCAAATATCCCCAAGTATTGATTAATGTGCCGATGACTCAACCAATCGATATTGAGAATTCAGCAACTATTCAACAGGCTGTGATTGAGGCTGAATCTGAGCTGGCTGAACAAGGCAGGATTTTACTGCGTGCCTCTGGCACAGAACCACTGGTGAGAGTGATGGTTGAAGGTCAACATAGTCAGCAAGTGACACTGATAGCCGAGCAGCTCGCCTCGCTAGTCGCGGATGTTTGTCAGGTGAATCATTGATTTTCTGGACACTGCTAGGTAAGCTGGCGCGCTATTTCTGGTCAATCGGTTAAGTCTATGCGTCGTCCAATAGTAGCAGCAAATTGGAAGTTGAATGGCAGTCTTGCGATGCTGGCGAGCTTGCTACCAGAGATAGTGCAGCACGCGCAACAACATAACCAGGTTGAGATTGTGTTGGCACCACCTTATCCGTATTTACAGGCAGCAGTTGATCACACCATAGTTGCTGACAATATACATATTGCGGCGCAGAATATCGCCCGTCAGGAACAGGGCGCATTTACGGGAGAGGTCGCCGCTGCCATGGTCAGAGATGCAGGCTGCGAGTACGTGATTATCGGCCACTCTGAGCGTCGTCAGTACTTCGCCGAGGACAACGGTATGGTTGCCGAAAAAGTGACCAGAGCGCTGGACGCTGGCTTGAAACCCATACTATGTGTGGGTGAGAGCTTACAGGAAAGGCAGCATAATAATGTCAGTCGGGTTATCACTGAGCAGATACGTGCTGTCATCGACGCCGTAGGAATAGACAGAATGCAGGCGTGTACGTTTGCTTATGAGCCAGTTTGGGCGATCGGTACAGGCCAGACGGCAACCCCGCAACAGGCTCAGGAGGTGCATGCAATTATTCGTGCACAGTTGCGCGATTACGCCGACTTGCTCGCGGCTAACTGTCGCATAATTTATGGTGGCAGTGTCAAGCCAGACAGTGCGACTGAGCTTTTTTTGCAAGCAGATATTGATGGCGGTTTGATTGGTGGGGCAGCGCTTGATGCACAGCAGTTCAATCAAATAATCTCCTCAGTACCTAATTTAGAAACAACACAATAGTCAACAGACAGGGTATTTAACTCATGTTATATAGTATTTTAGTGTCAGTGGATGTACTGATTGCGGCCGCATTAATCGGCTTGATATTAATTCAGCAAGGTAAGGGTGCAGGCATGGGCGCTGCCTTTGGTGCAGGAGCTTCTGGCACGGTATTTGGTGCGCGTGGATCAGGCTCATTTCTGACCAGAATGACGTCAATTCTCGCGCTGTTGTTTTTTGTTAACAGCATCAGTCTGGCTTACCTCGCCAGTCATCGCACCGAAGTGAAAAGTGTTATTCAGAGTATTCCTATGGTGCAGGAAAATGACAATCCTGAGATAGCGCCAGATATACCGGGAGTGATCAATCTCCCAGAGGGCGCGACAGCAGAGGACATGCTGGATATCATTAAACAGGAAATCGCAAACCAAGCGGAGAGTGATGTGCCTGCTGTCGAGCCTGAAACAAGCCCATAGCATCTTGAGCTGGCTTGGTAATCAAGCTACAACACACAGACAATATATTTTCACAGACTTAGCCGATGTGGTGGAATTGGTAGACACGCTGTCTTGAGGGGGCAGTGGCGAAAGCTGTGCCGGTTCGACTCCGGCCATCGGCACCAATAACTGAGTGTTTCTTGAGCGTATTGAACATTCTTGAAATCTAAGCCTGATCTGCGTACACTCCAGCGTCCAGATTGATGCGGGGTGGAGCAGTCTGGCAGCTCGTCGGGCTCATAACCCGAAGGTCGCAGGTTCAAATCCTGCCCCCGCTACCAAATTACTGATCACTGTCTAGCAGAACACTGCTAAACCTGAGTGCTCATTTCGATCTCAGCAGTTCATACTGAGCCAAGACCATGAAGCCGCCTGCAATGGCGAGGTTTTTCAAAAACATAATTTGTTGCATCCTGTCAGCAAAATCCAAGTGGAAGATGAGAGCAGTGGTCACGCAGAAAGCGGCTAGGACTAGCGCGGCGTTGCGCGTACTAAAGCCGACTAAGATACATAGTGCTGCACCGAGTTGAACGGCTATGGTGGGTATAATCAGGAAGCCTGGAAGATTAAATGCCTCCATATAGCTTTGCGTTTGGGAGAAAGAAGTGATCTTTCCAATACCAGCAAAAATAAACACGCCTACGAGCAACAGGCGAGCGACGAAATCGAGTGTTTGGCTAGCCTGATTCGGCATTATCTTATCCTTGTTAATGTTAATAATTAAATTATGCATATATATTACTGTGCTGCTATTTATATATAAACGGCAAATTAAGAGGGTTATTGCAGTCAGGCGAGTGATGTCGGTTTAAGTCCGGCTTGGCTCAGGACCCAAGCACTGCTCAGTTTGGGCGAGCTGTAAAGGCGTGTGTCTGCGCATACACCAATATGCTAGGGCAGTGAATAGCGCTTGCTCATTGGGCTGGTGTTAAATATAATCACTGTGTTTGAATATTTGCAGTTGGCATCAACATTAAGAAGCCCCTTTTGGGGCTTTTTTGTTGGCTAATTAAAAATAACGGTGAGTTGCCTGGAGATAGTTTTGACAATTGATTCTCAAAGTTTGGAATCCTTATTTACTCCGGTAATTGTAGGTTTAGGCTATGATTTATGGGGTATAGAGTACCGCAGCTCACTCAAACACGCTCATGTGAAAATATTTATTGATCATGAAGATGGCATAACACTTGATCATTGCTCTGAAGTGAGTCAGCAAATCAGTGCGTTACTGGATGTGGAAGAACCAATTAACGTCCCTTACACCCTGGAGGTTTCCTCGCCGGGCGTAGAGCGACCATTACTTAAGCTTGAGCATTATCGACGCTATGTCGGCACGGAGATAAAAGTCAGATTGACATGGGCATTAGAGGGTCGGAAGAATTTTAGAGGTGAACTTACCGCTGTTGAGGCAGATGACATAACACTATCGGTGGACTCAGAGGAAGTAAGTTTTTCAATTGATGCAGTAAAAAGAGCACATTTAATTTATCAACATGAATAGCAGAACCCAGTTGATTGAGCGCGGGAGCTCACGAGTATGAATAAAGAAATTTTAATGGTTGCCGAAACAGTCTCAAATGAAAAAGGCGTGGATCAAGAAGTGATTTTCCAGGCGATTGAGGCAGCATTAGCAACAGCAACTAGAAAACGCTATCCCCAAGATATTGAAGTACGCGTAGAAATTGATCGAGAGTCTGGTGACTACAATACTTACCGACGCTGGTTGGTCGTGGATGATGAAGATCCAGAATTCGAATCACCAGAAAAGCAGATCCTATACAGTTATGCCATTCTGAAAAGCGCTGAAATCCAGATTGGCGAATATATAGAGGAAGATATTGAGTCGGTGTCATTTGGACGGATAGCCGCTCATACCGCGAAACAAGTCATTGTACAAAAGGTCCGGGAGGCTGAACGCGCACTCATCGTTGATGCCTATCAAGATCGAGTAGGTGAACTTGTCATGGGGGTTGCCAAACGCACAGAACATAGCGGTATTTACATCGATTTGGGTAGTAATGCCGAAGGTTTTATTCCAAGAGAAGATATGATTCCCAGGGAATCCGTTCGTCCTGGAGATCGGGTGCGCGCCTACCTAAAAGAAGTGCGCTCAGAGGTGAAAGGGCCACAGTTATTTTTAACCCGTACTGCGCCAGAATTCCTAGTGGAGTTATTCAAACTTGAAGTCCCCGAAGTAGGACAGAACATTATTGATGTTTTGGGGGCTGCCCGAGATCCTGGCCTGCGCGCCAAGATTGCCGTACGTTCTTTAGATCCCCGGCTTGATCCTGTCGGCGCTTGTGTCGGTATGCGGGGTTCACGTGTGCAATCAGTTTCAAATGAGTTGGCTGGCGAGCGCATAGATATTATTTTGTGGGACGAAAATCCAGCCCAGTATGTGATTAATGCCATGTCACCCGCAGTGACATTATCGATTGTCGTCGATGAAGAATCTAACAGTATGGATATCGCAGTTGAGGAGGAGAAACTCTCACAAGCAATTGGGCGAGGTGGGCAGAACGTTAAGCTGGCGAGTGAGTTGACAGGCTGGACTCTGAACGTCATGACTGAGAGTCAAGCGGAAGAGAAGAGTGAAGGCGAGATGCGCGAGCTGCAGCAGTTATTCATGGAAAAATTAGATGTCGATGAAGAAGTAGCGGCGATCCTTGTGCAGGAAGGTTTTTCAACGGTTGATGAAATTGCTTATGTGCCACCTAAAGAATTATTGGAAGTGGAGGAATTTGACGAGCAAATTGTTGATGAGTTGAGAGGCCGAGCACGAGATGCATTGTTAACTCAGGCAATTTCCGGAGAGTCAGATGAGATTGCCGAGCCGGCGGAAGATCTGTTGAATATGGAAGGTATGAATCGTGATTTGGCTTATGAACTGGCGGCTCGCAAAATTATTAGCATGGAAGATCTGGCTGAACAAGCAATCGATGATATTGCTGATATAGAGGGTCTCGATGATGAGCAGGCAGGCGCTTTAATTATGCAAGCGCGTGCACCATGGTTTGCAGAAGAAGAAACTAAATAGATAGAGGATACATGGCAAAAGTCACTGTAAAACAACTCGCAGAAGTCGTTGGTACCCCCGTCGACAAACTGCTAGATCAGCTGCAAGAAGCGGGTTTAAGTTTTTCTTCGTCTGACGATGAAATATCCGATAGCGAAAAATTACAGCTATTAGAGTATCTGCGTCAAAGCAAGGGCACTAAGCTTGAGGGCGCTGGGGACACCAAGAAAATTACCCTCCGACGTAAAAGCACATCACAACTCAAAGTGTCTGGTGGACAGGGCCGCACGGCCGGGACCAAGACAGTTAATGTCGAAGTGCGTAAGAAACGTACTTATGTCAAGCGCAGTGAGCTAATAGAACAAGAAGAAAAGAAGCGCCAGGAAGAGCAAGCGATCGAACAAGAGCGCCTGGAAAAAGAGCGTCAGGCGCAGGAGCTTGCTGCCGCTGAGGAAGAAGCAAAACGATTGGCTGAGGAAAAACAGCGTGCAGAAGATGCCCGTTTAGAGCAAGAAAGAAAAGACGTAGAGGAGGCGAAACGTATCGCCGAACAACAAGCGGCAGTAGAGGCAAGTACTCCAGCGAAGCCTGCCAAGGAATCAGCAAGTAAAGACAACAAAAAAGTATCAAGAAAACGTGATAAAACCACAGATCAATCTAAACGTGCAGAGCTGCATGTTGCAACAGACAAGCGTGGCAAGCGTAAAACCAAAGCCAGAACACGCCCACAAAAAGTAGAAGCAACGGGTAAACATGGCTTTGAAAAGCCGGTCGCACCGGTGGTGCGTGATGTCCTTGTGCCTGAGAGTATTTCAGTTTCAGATTTAGCCCAGAAGATGGCAATCAAAGCTGCTGAAGTCATCAAAGTGATGATGAATATGGGTGTCATGGCGACCATCAATCAAGTGATAGATCAAGACACAGCCATACTCGTGGTTGAGGAGCTCGGCCACGTCGCTAAGCCGTTTGAAGAGGCGGATGTAGAGACGGATCTAGTCAAGCCTGAGTACGATCAGGCGGCATCGATAACAAGACCTCCAGTGGTGACAGTGATGGGCCATGTTGATCACGGTAAAACCTCACTGCTTGACTATATTCGTCACTCGCGGGTTGCCGCTGGTGAGGCCGGCGGTATTACCCAACATATCGGCGCATACCATGTTGAGACCTCGACTGGCGTAATCACCTTCCTAGATACTCCTGGTCATGCGGCATTCACCGCGATGCGTGCACGAGGCGCGCAGTTAACTGACATCGTTATTCTGGTCGTTTCAGCCGACGATGGTGTCATGCCACAAACGGCCGAGGCGGTAGAGCATGCTCGCGCCGCAGGTGTTCCCATGGTGGTAGCGGTTAATAAAGTTGACAAGCCAGAGGCGGATCCTGATCGAGTCAGGAACGATCTATCAGCGCTGAATGTGATTCCTGAAGATTGGGGTGGTGATGTGCAGTTCGTCCATGTATCGGCAAAAACCGGTGAGGGCATAGACGAGCTATTAAGCGCACTCAGCCTGCAGGCTGAAATTATGGAGCTAAAAGGGGTGCCCGAGGGTCCAGCTTCAGGGATTGTCATAGAGTCTTCACTCGATAAAGGGCGCGGACCGGTATCCACTATCCTCGTGCAAGAGGGTAAGCTGGCGCGTGGAGATATGCTCCTCTGTGGTCAAGAATATGGCCGCGTGCGTGCCATGTTTGATGAACGGGGTGAAGCAATCGAGGAGGCGGGTCCCTCTTTGCCTGTCGTGGTGCTGGGAATATCTGGCACAGTCAGTGCTGGTGAGGATGCAATCGTAGTCGAAAATGAACGCAGAGCTCGCGAGGTGGCAGAATTACGTCGAGGTAAAACACGCGATTCTAAACTTGCCGCTCAACAGGCAGCTAAGCTAGAAAATATCTTCAATCAGATGCAGGACGGTGAGATCGCTAGTGTGAATATTCTCATCAAAGCCGATGTTCAAGGGAGTTCTGAAGCATTGCGTGATTCATTGGCTAAATTGACCACTGAAGAGGTTAAAGTCAGTATCGTCAGTGCGGGTGTCGGTGGAATCACTGAATCAGATATCAACTTGGCTGCAGCCTCTAATGCTATCGTCATTGGTTTCAATGTGCGTGCAGATGCCAGTGCACGGCGTGCCATGGATGAAACGGGTGTAGATTTACGCTACTACAGCGTCATCTATGAGGCAATTGATGATGTCAAAGATGCCATGAGCGGTCTGCTGTCGCCAGAATTACGTGAAGAAATAGTCGGTATCGCGCAAGTCAAAGATGTATTCAAATCATCGGCTCTAGGAGCCGTTGCAGGCTGTATGGTCACCGATGGTGCGGTCAAGAAAGGTAATCCTATCCGGGTACTAAGGGACAATATTGTCGTTTACGAAGGTGAGTTGGAATCACTCAGAAGACATAAGGATGACGTCTCTGAAGTACGTTCTGGTACAGAGTGTGGCATAGCGGTGAAGAACTACAATGACGTCAAGGCGGGTGATCAAATCGAGGTCTACGAGCGCACCGAAGTTGCACGAACAATCGACTAGATAATGCCCAAAGACTATCCACGTTCATTACGAATTGCTGAGCAGATCCATCGTGAGATAGCGGTCATGTTACGTGACAGCATTAATGATCCAAGAGTGCGAGATTTTGCTATCACTGAAGTAGTGGTGAATAAGGATCTATCGACAGCAAAGGTTTACTACACCCCATACACTGACACAGATCATCGTGCCCAACTACAAGCTGGTTTAGATAGTTGTGCAGCGCACCTAAGAAAGGAATTGGGCAGAGTGCTGCATGTGCGCTGTATTCCTAAGCTTACTTTTCATTTTGACGATACCACCGAGAGATCAACCCGTCTGGAAGAAATACTGATCAAAGAAAAGCACAACAATATCAGTAAATAAGCCCTCATAATTATCTTCACATTGTCAACTACTGTGTCCAATAAAATTAAGCGTGGCCGAGACTTGCACGGTCTTGTGGTGTTAGACAAGCCGTTAAATATCAGCTCCAATCATGCTCTGCAACGGGTTAAACGTCTGCTCAATGCCAAAAAAGCGGGTCACACAGGCACCCTAGATCCATTGGCCACAGGAGTGCTTGTGCTATGTCTCGGGCGTGCGACCAAAATTGCAGATCACGTCGCTAATGCTGACAAGCGCTATTTTGTAGTGGCTAAGCTCGGCCAGCAAACCCAAACTGGTGATCTCGAAGGTGAGGTGATCAAACAGACTCAGGTCAGCGAACAACATCTGGCCCAAGTGCCCGCGGTGATCGCACAATTCATTGGTAGCATAGAGCAAATCCCACCGATGTACTCGGCCCTTAAAAAGGACGGAGTAGCGCTCTATAAGCTAGCACGTCAGGGGACTGAAGTAGAGCGAAGTGCACGCACAGTCTCGATTGCACACATTGGCATAAACGATATCTCGCATGACACGGTTAGCATGACGGTAGCCTGTTCCAAAGGTACTTATATTCGAACCTTGGTCGAGGATATTGGCAAGACTCTGGGTTGCTATGCCCATGTTCATACATTGCGTCGATTGTCAGTGGGCCAGTTTGGGGATAACTATCCGATGGTGTCCTTGGAGGATATCGAACAGCGTGCTCACCAGGGGCAAAATTTAGAACATTTCATATTGCCTGCGCGAGCGGCATTCAGTCAGTATCCTGCAATTACGCTCAATGATGGATTGATATTGATGTTGGAGAAGGGTAGAAAACTCAAGCTGAGCGCTGAAAATACCTCTGGCTTCATACGTATTATCGATACACATGAGATTTTCAGAGGGCTGGCTGACGTGGAGCAGGGTCAAATAGTTAAATTTAGGCAATTTTAAGTCGCATATTGCTATTTGAGCTATTGTTTAGCCGGATTCACATGTTAGAATCGCGCACTCTTTAAAACCTAAGATGAAAGTTTAGAAAATGGCACTCACAGCGGAAGACAAGTCAGGAATCATAGAACAGTATCAACAGTCAGCCAATGACACAGGCTCACCTGAGGTTCAGGTGGCACTTCTATCTGCGCGCATCAAATATCTAAGCGACCATTTTTCTGATCACATACATGACCATCACTCTAGGCATGGACTTCTTAGACTCGTCAATCAGCGACGCAAATTGCTTGATTACATCAAGCGTAAAGATCAAGGCCGTTACCAGCAGTTGATCTCTTCACTAGGCCTGCGTCGATAATACATTGATGAGCCAGCTGTTCACGCTAGCTAGGTTCTATCCGTTGAATATTCAGCAACACATACTATATGAGGCCGCTATGACGGTTTCATCCAAACCTGCTTTTTCTGTTTCAATGAGGGCATTGAGGCAGTCTCTTGTGGGTGAAGGCAAACTATATAAAGTCTCTCATTACACACCATAATAAAATATATTTAGTAAATTCTTATAGGGAATACCAGTGAAAAGCATAAAGAAATCTTTCCAGTTCGGCGCACATGAAGTAACTATTGAAACAAGTGAAATAGCTCGTCAAGCAGACGGCGCCGTGCTTGTGAATATGAATGATACGGTGGTTTTAGTCACTGTGGTTGGGGTTAAGACAGCCAAAGAGGGACAGGACTTCTTCCCGTTAACAGTCAACTATCAGGAAAAAACTTATGCTGCCGGTAAAATCCCAGGCGGGTTCTTTAAGCGCGAGGGACGTCCCAGCGAGAAAGAGACACTGACATGCCGGCTTATCGACCGTCCAATCCGACCATTATTCCCTAAAGGGTTTAAAAACGAAGTTCAAGTCATCGCTACTGTTATCTCTATGAATACTGACGTGGATGCAGATATCCCTGCACTCATTGGTACCTCAGCTGCTCTGGCGATCTCTGGTCTTCCATTTGATGGACCTATCGGGGCATCAAAAGTTGGCTATATCGATGGCGAATATGTGCTTAATCCAACCTTTAGCCAGATCAAGGAATCAGACCTTGAATTAGTCGTGGCGGGCACGGACAACGCAGTGTTGATGGTTGAGTCCGAGGCAAACTTGCTGTCCGAAGACGTCATGTTGGGTGCGGTCATGTTTGGTCACCAGCAGATGCAGGTGGTCATTGATGCTATCCGCGAACTGGCCAGTGAAGTAGGCAAGCCGCGTTGGCAATGGACCGCGCCAGAAGGTAATCAGGGATTAGCCGATAAACTCGCAGCAAACTATCAACATGGACTCGAGCAAGCGTATAAAATCTCTGAGAAATTAGCACGCCAACAGGCCTTAGCAGAGCTGCGTACGCAAGCGTCAGAAGAACTCAGTCAAGAAGATGGTCCTACTCATGCGGAGGTCACTGCTGAATTCTCTCGTTTGGAGAAAGCTACTGTGCGCGGCAAAATAATTGCAGGCGAAGCACGTATTGATGGACGTGATACCAAAACAGTTCGACCTATATTTGTGCGCACCCGGTTATTGCCTAGGACCCACGGATCAGCACTATTCACGCGGGGTGAAACACAAGCAATTGTGGTGGCCACACTGGGCACTGGACGTGATGCCCAAATCATTGATGCGATTGAGGGTGAGCGCAAAGAACCCTTCATGCTGCACTATAATTTCCCGCCGTATTCGGTCGGTGAGGCAGGCCGCACAGGTTCACCCGGTCGACGCGAGATCGGACATGGAAAACTAGCTAAACGCGGTGTTCAAGCAATCATGCCGAGTCAAGATGAGTTTCCCTACGTGCTGCGGGTGGTGTCTGAAATTACAGAATCAAACGGTTCAAGTTCCATGGCCTCAGTATGTGGTACCAGTTTGGCACTATTAGACGCGGGTGTGCCAATCAAAGCACCAGTTGCAGGTATTGCAATGGGTTTGATCAAAGAAGGCGATGATTTTGCGGTGCTGTCCGACATATTAGGCGATGAGGATCATCTCGGCGATATGGACTTCAAAGTCGCAGGCTCAACTGAGGGAATTACCGCCCTGCAAATGGATATCAAGATTGATGGTATCACCGAAGAAATTATGCGCGTGGCACTGGCACAAGCCAAAGAGGGTCGTATCCACATACTCGCTAAGATGGCAGAAGTAATCGAGTCACCGGCAGCAATGTCTGAATATGCTCCACGCTTAATATCAATGTCAGTTCACCCAGACAAGATACGCGATGTAATCGGTAAAGGCGGTGCTGTGATACGCTCTATTACCGAGGAAACAGGCGCTACTGTTGATATCGATGACGACGGCAATATTAAGATTGCATCTGTCGATAAGGCGGCCGGCGAGGAAGCCCAGAAACGCATTGAATTGATTACCGCTGAAGTAGAGGTAGGTACAATTTATGAGGGTAAAGTCGCAAAAATTATGGACTTTGGTGCTTTCGTTAATATTTTGCCGGGTAGAGACGGATTAGTGCATATTTCTCAGATTTCAAATGAGCGAGTTGAAAATGTTACCGACGTGTTGAGCGAAGGCGACATCGTGACCGTTAAAGTGCTGGAAATCGATAAACAGAACAGAATCAGACTCAGCATGAAAGAAGTCGATAAAGCCGGCGAGTAATATTTTTGCTGGGGGCGTGTGTGGCTGACGATAAGGAAAAATGGGCTAAACAACTCTCTTCTGAGCAGTTCGCGGTCTGTTGGAATAAGGGCACAGAAGCGCCTTTCACCGGGAAGCATCTGACGGAAAAGCGTGCTGGGACTTTCGTTTGCGTATGCTGCCACAGTCCGCTGTTTTCAACTCAAACCAAATTCGATTCTGGGACAGGCTGGCCAAGTTTTTGGCAAGCTATTGATACTAATAGGATTAATTATATAACTGACCGCACCCACGGCATGTTACGCACCGAAGTGTGTTGCCAACAATGCGGTTCTCATCTGGGCCATGTATTCGATGATGGCCCCCAGCCCAGTGGCCAGCGTTATTGCATTAATTCGTTGTCCCTAGAGTTCATTCCTGACAGCTAGAACGCCAACCTCACTGGCTAATAGTACAATTCAGTTGTGTACAACAGACGTGTTATTTTGTCCATCTCTGAGGCAATCATCCGCTGGCAGTTTGAGTTATGATTGGGTTGTGGTTTTACCCAAGTCTAGTGCTATAATCTGAGCATTCCATCAATGGTTTGGGCTTGTTAAAATTACAAATTAGGCCTTGGAAGTAATACAACATAAATACTTACAAATTTAACAGGGAAATGATTCATAGGAGGCTACGATGAAGAAACTACTTATCAACGCGCGTTATTTTTTAGCGCCATTACTGATCCTAGCGTCAATGTTTGGCGTAATGACAGGTGGTCCATGGGTATGGACTGGTCTGGTATTACTCGGCGTAGGCATCATCATAGACACACTTACAAAAGCACAAACACCAGGTGCAGGCTTTGACGAGAATGGCGATACATACGGTATCCCAGCACTCCACAATGGTGTGATGTATGGCA
>MDTB01117934.1_pt1 | contig 15116 bp, 11 predicted proteins | sample 811161 | NCBI WGS metagenome assembly MDTB01 (sample SAMN05326650, study PRJNA326480) | marine metagenome | isolation source: seawater | place: Mediterranean Sea | collected 2009
AATACGATCTTGATAATGTTTATCTTTTTAAACCAACCCTAGGTAAAAGTCCAAAAATGGAGAATGATTCAGGCTCCTTTGTAAATACATTTTATTTCTGTACCTTCAACGATGGTTATTCAAATATGGACCTTGTTTCATATCAGGATGAACTAAACAGCGTTGATGGTTTCTCTGATTACTGGTGGTACGTTACGCTAGAACCTCAATTTGAACCAGCAGAGCCAAAACCTGATTTTGTTTGGTTGGATTTATGGGGCTCAGATGCAGATAAAGCGGCAGATCAAGCCAAATTTTCACAAACAAGTTTACCTGCACAAGTTGATGAAAAATTTACATGCTTGCCAGATATAGGCGGCACTAGTTTCAACGGAACTGTAATAAGAAGATAAATGGAGCGGGTGACGGGATTCGAACCCGTACCAATAGCTTGGAAGGCTATTGTGCTAGCCGTTAACACCACACCCGCTTAGTCGGGAGATTATAATAAAAAAGGAAGCAATATGCTTCCTTTTTTTAATTGATTGCAAAAGAATTGTATACGTTAGATTCAATACACTGAGCGTTCATCAAAAACTCATCTTTTATCTCTTTAGCCTCTATAGTATTTATCCATAAATTAGTTATTTCTTTAGAATAATCATCTGTATAGAAATTATTAATCCATACGAAACTATTGGCAGATATTTCATCTTGTAAATACAAAGCTTGGTATGGTAATTTTAATGAAGAAATTTGATTTGAAAATCTATCTATAGCTATCTTAAATGTTCCATAATTATAACCTTCGTTATAGTCACAACTTAGAATTTCAGATATATATGATAAAGCTTCAATGTTTTTTAAGTTAGAATCAATAAGCAAGGCTGTCTGCATAACGTTTGTATTAAAATTACATGAAGCAACTTTATCAAATCCTTTTAGGCTGATGTCATTAATAAAAAATGGATACATGTCTTCATTTGAATTGTTTTGGATATTTAGAATGAATTTATTTACGCTTTCTGATTTGGGGAAATATGCCCTAAGAAGAAATTTATTATTTTTATAGGATTGATCTTTGATTAGTGAGGAAAGAAAAGACTCGAGGCTTAATAGATTTTCATTTTCTTTTAATGTACATTGAATAAGATAGTTTGAAAAAGTGTATTTAGGTGAGATTAATGTACTTCCTTCAAAGTTATCATCTAATACATTTGAACAACCGCTTATAATAATAATGCTTGCTAAGAAATTATATAAATTTTTCATATTGAATATATTTTATAATTATAAGACCTTTATCAAATATAATTTAAAAAAATGAAAACTTTAAGAATTATATTTGTTGATCAATTATCAAAAAAATGCGATGTACTTTCAAATATTGATAAAGAAGACAGCATACTATTTTATGAACCTTTGGATACATTTTATGAAATAAGTCATCATAAACATAAACTTGTTTTTCTTATTAGCTCTCTTAGAGAATTTATAAAAGATCAATCACATAAAAATATAATTCATAGAAAAGTAGTTAAAAATTATAAATTAAATCTCAATACATACCTTAAGCAATTGTGTTCGGAAAAGGGTTTTAAAAAGATTGTAGTATCTAAACCATCTGATTTTAAAACCTACAAAGACCTTATGTTCTTCTGTCAATCAAATAATATTGAATTAGAAATGCTTAAGGATAAAAAGTTTATTTCATCTGAATCAGATTTTACAGATTGGTCATCTGATAAAAAAACTAGAATTCAGGAGTATTACTATAGGTGGTTAAGAAAAAAATATAATATTTTTATGAACGACGATAGTACACCTATTGGTGCAAAGTGGAACTTTGATAAAGACAATAGAAAGGGAATATCTCAGTTAAAAGTTGCTGTGCCTGAAAGAAAAAAATTAAAACCAAGTCAAACTACATTTGATACCATGATTGATGTTGAAGAATGCTTTCCTAAATCTCTAGGTAACCTAGAAAACTTTAACTGGGCAACATCTCATAAAGATGCTGAAAAATTATTAGATGATTTTCTTGATAGATATTTTGAGAATTATGGATCATTTCAAGATGCCATAAATAAGGATAATGCTTTTATGTTTCATTCTCTTCTATCACCATATTTGAATTCAGGTTTACTAGACCCTCTTTTATGCATAAAAAAGGCAGAAAAGAAATATCATGATTCCAAATCTGATATACCTATAAATTCTGTAGAGGGCTTTATTAGACAAATATTAGGTTGGAGAGAATTTATGAAGGGTATCTATTGGGAAAACATGCCCCAATATAAAAACCTAAACTTTTGGTCTCATAAAAAAAGGTTAAGTGATAGTTGGTATGATGGCACAACCGGCATCCCTCCTCTTGATAATGCAATTAATGAATCAAGGAATTATTCGTACACACATCATATTAATAGGCTAATGATCATATCAAATTTAATGAACTTATCCGGAGTCAACCCCAATGAAATGTATAAATGGTTTATGGAAATGTTCATAGACTCCTATGATTGGGTTATGGTTCCGAATGTATATGGGATGGGCTCTTATGCTGATGGGGGAATATTTTCAACAAAACCCTATATCTGTGGATCGAGCTATATGCTAAGAATGTCAAACTATCAAAAAGGTGAATGGTGCGATGTTGTAGATGGTCTTTATTGGAGATTTATTAACAATAATATTAAATTCTTTGAATCAAACCCTAGACTTTCCGTTATGACAAGGTCTTTAGAAAAAATGAATAAGGATAGAAAAAAATTAATATTTCAAAAGGCTGAAGAATTTATAGAAAGTAATACTCTTTAGTCCTTATAATCAAGCCCATCAATCAAAAATGAAATTGCTTTATCTGTCATTTCTTCTGTATTGTGGTCTAATCCTTCAACTGATTTATAACGCCATCTAAAAGGAGTTTTTGATTGCTCGGCATAATGAGTGAGGCTATTAAAATAATTTTGTCCTCTTTCGTATCTGTGCTCTCCTTGCTCAATTGCTTTTTTATTAGAATTTAATGTTGGATGATTTGGATCATTGTCACTTTTACCAAGAATAAATAAAACTTCTCTAGATAAAAACCAATCAATACGCTTTTTATCTAATGGCATATTTTTGATTCCAAATGGAAAAGGTTCATTATTTAAAAATGTATACCAACCAGCACTTCCAAGCACGGCCTTCTCTATGCGAGTATCTTTACCATACATCATATATCTATGAACAAATTGAGAACCACCAGAAAATCCAAAAATAAGATATTTATCAGTGCTTAAACTATATTTGCTCTTAAAAATATTAAAAAATAACGCTATTGAATTGCTTAAATTTGTTTTTGAATCATCCATCATTTTTCCAGATGAAGATGCTAAGCCTAAAGTACTGTAATATTTGAAACTATCTTTTTTGAAATGCGGAGCAACTAAAATAATATTTTTATTTTCTGCATCATCGATCCATGCTTCTAGATATTTATTAACATCTCGTGAAGCACCATGAATAATAAATAATACCTTAGTATCTTTATTTATTTCTTTTGGTAATTTATAGAGCAACTCTACGTCAGGCTTGTTCCAAGCAGCATAAATAACTTTCTTGATATCGGTAGAAAGAATATTTAATGAAAAAAGTAACGATATTATTAAAAAATGAGTTTTTATTAAATTCATATATTTATTCTATCAATGAAAAATGAATATTGGGTTAAAATGAAGCCATAAAAAAATCTAATACATAATTGAATAAATATCTTAACATTGTAAAAAAAATACATTCTTCTCCATTTAAGCTAGTTATTGTCTCAAGTGGTGGAGGAACTAATGCTATATCTTCTTTGTTACAGGTTCCTGGAGCAAGCAATACTATTCTAGAATCCTATATTCCATATTCTAAAGAATCTATGGATGAGTTTCTCAACAAAAAACCAGATCACTATTGCTCTCTTGATACATGTTTAAGTATGGCAGCGAATGCATATAAAAAATCTTCTAGGATAGGTAATAACGTAAAATCTAAATATCTCTTAGGTATAGCAATTACTGCCAATTTAGCAACAACATATGAAAAGAAAGGCGACCACAAATTTTTTATTGTTGTTCAAAGTCATGACTATACAAAGTATCTTGAATGTTATTTAGATAAAGGAAAAAGAACTAGAGAAATGGAAGAAGAATTGATTACAGGTTGTGTTATTAATCTATTATCAGAATCTTGTGGTTTTAAATGTGATCTTCCTGATATTGAAGAGAAAATAACCATTAACCAAGTTAATGCAGAAAATTCATGGAAAAAATTATTCAACAATAAAGTTGGGTATATTTCAAATATTAAAAATACTCCAGAGCTTATTTTTCCTGGTTCATTTAATCCTCTTCATGAGGGTCATATAAAAATGAAGGAGCTAGCAGAGAAAAAAACTGGCATGCATACTACATTTGAGATTTGTGCTAAAAATGCTGATAAGCCACCCTTAACATTTTATGAAATTAAAAGAACAATAGATCAGTTTCAAAATGATGAAAGTTGGATGTTAACCTCTGCGGGTAGATTTAGTGAAAAAGCAGAAATGTTTCCAAACTCTGTATTTATAATAGGTGCTGATACTTTATTAAGAGTATTTGATGAAAAATTTTATAAAAGTCATAAAGATATGATGGAACACATTCAAAGATTTAATGATCATAATATTAACTTCTTAGTTTTTGGGAGAAAGGTTGGTAAAAATTTTATTTCTCTAGATAAAATTAATGTTCCAGAGATAATAAGTTCTAGATGCACTGGTTTTGAAGAAAATAGCTTCAGAGATGATATATCATCTACAGAACTAAGACTGACTAAAAATTAATTATGTGGTGGCAGCTTTGCCTCAACAAACCACTCGTGCACTCTTTTCACAGGATTAAATTTTTTCATTCTCATTTTTTTGTTTTCAAGAGTAAAACTTCTAGTTTTGATAGCAGTATAGTGATAGGTATGACTATCTCTAGTCTCACCTTCTGGGATTAAATATACTTTTGTTTGTTTTTTATCTGCCATTATGGAAATGAATTATACACAAACTATATCTGTTTTTATTAATTTTTTAATTTTTTATAGAAATTAAGATTTCCATATAAAGGGGTTCTTTCTTTAGTTATTACTCCAATTGAAATTAAATCTAGCATATCTTTATGTATTTCATTTTTATTATCAATAAATGCTTCACGGAAGTCATTTTTATTTATTATTGGGTAAAGACTTCTTATTAAACTTCCTGCTAACAATATGCCCTTTCCTGTATTAAAGGTTAATGCTAAATCTGATAGCAATTGCGCTAAAGATCTAATAAAACCGTCTATAACTTCGATAGCTATTTGCTCTTTTTCTTCATATTTCTTAAGAATTTGTTCGGATGAAATAGATATATTTGTCTTCAATTTATAAATTGATGATATTGCAGAACCTGATATCACATCCTCTAAAGAGTGGAGATTATCGTGTTCAATATTAAAATTTTTCATCAAATATTTAACAGAATTAGTTGTATTACCAATTTCAGTTGCAAGAACAGTTTTATTGTTAATTGAAAGAGCTGCTCCTAATCCAGTGCCTGGGCCTAAATAAAGAGTGTTTTCATTGAATGATTCTCCTTCTTTAATATTTTTAATACTATCTTTTACATAATCATAACTATAAGCAATTGCTTCCCAGTCATTGAGTAAATAACACTCCTTTAAGTCAAACTTTTTTAATATTTTATTGGCATCAAAAATGTAATTTCGATTTGTCATTGAAATAGAATTATTAATTTTTGGGCCTGCCACAGAAGAAATTAATATATCAATGTTATTTTTATCTATCAGAGCTTTGAGCTTATCTTCAAACTCGTCCATGTCAGCAAAAACAGTTTTATTGATATCATTAATCTCATCTAAGTCTGACGATGCTATTGCATGACGCATATTTGTACCGCCGATATCTATTAATAATAGTTTGTAAGGCATTTGAATCTATTGGTCTCGGTATGAAAGTCCATAACCGTATTCATATAAAGGGTTATATTCTTTATCTCCAATATTTAAAGGGTTTATAGATAGCCTGCCTGGCCAAGAATATGGTAACTTGCCAGTAAAATTGTAGTTAATAGTATTATTTGGATTAGAGAAAATGACATCATTGATTCCTTCCACTGCGGTACCGGGATGCCAAATACTTACAAAAGCATCAGATAAACTTAGTTCATCGTCAACTATCAAAGGTCTTCCAGTGATAAATAAAGATATAATTGGTATCAGTTCATTAGAAAGTCTTTCCATTGTCTTAATAATATTAAGATTTCTTGCACTAAAATCTAAACTCTTTATATCACCCTCTCCTTCAGCATAAGGTGTCTCGCCATAGACCATGATTACATAGTCAGGTCTCTGATCATAAGTGCCGTCTGTTGAAAACTCTACATAACCACCAGATCTCGTAATATGATTTGATAATGAATCAAAGATGCTGAGTGTATTAGGAAAATCATCATTAGATAGCTCTACCCCTTCCCACGTCTTTCCTTGCCAAGTTATTGTCCACCCTCCCATCTGGTTCTCAATATATTTTGATTGCTCACCAATAATTAAAACGTTACTACTTGGGTTAAAAGGTAAAACAGAATCTGCATTCTTTAAAAGTACTAAAGATTCTCTTACAGCTTGACGTGCAATATCCCTATGAGATTTATTTCCAACATAATTCTCATTGAACTCATGAGGTATTCTTTTATCAAAAAGACCTAAATATTTTTTAACTTTAAGAATTCTTCTTACTGCATCATCAAGTCTTGCAATAGTTATTTCACCAGAATTAACTTGATTTAGAGTATTCCAATACAGGCTCTCCCATTCAGTGGGGACCATAAAGATATCAACACCAGCATTAAATGCTTCAGAGCAATTTGAATCCTCACAACCTTCAATCTGACCGTGACCGTTCCAATCACCAACAATAAACCCATCAAAATTCATTTGAGATTTTAAAATATCTATTAATAAATATTTATTGCCATGACTCTTCAACCCATTCCATGAATTAAAGCTAGCCATGATAGAAAGAGCACAAGAATCAATTGCATCGTAATAAGGCATTCCATGAATATTCTTTAAGGTTATTTCATTTACAATGGTATTCCCTTGATCAATACCTTGATAAGTCCCTCCATCACCTAGAAAATGCTTTGCTGTAGCCAAGATGTGCATATTATCAAGAAATTCATCTTTCTCTCCTTGTAACCCAAGAATAAAATTTTTACCAAGACTTGATACCAGTTCTGGATTTTCAGAATAACCTTCGTATGTCCTTCCCCATAAGTCATTTTGGGGCACTGCGATGGTTGGAGCAAAAGTCCATATTATTCCTGTTGATGCTACTTCTTTTGCAACAGCGCTTCCAATTTTTTTTAATAATTCAGAATTTCGAGTTGCACCAAGAGCAATATTATGAGGAAAAATTGTTGCGCCTATAACATTGTTGTGGCCATGAACGGCATCTGTTCCCCATAAAATAGGTATCTTAATACCATTAACTTCTGTTGAAACATCATAATACTTATTACTTAAAGTTTTCCAATCTTCAATGGTGCTATTCTTGTTTTGATTTGGAAAGCCTCCACCGCCATTTAAAATAGTTCCAAAATGATACTTTTTAGCTTGATTGGGTGAAACGCTATTGATTTCCGGCATAATTATCTGGCCAACCTTTTGCTCTATAGTCATTTTACTAACCAACGAATTAATAAATTCTGAGTGATCAGGTAATTTGCATTCATTTGGATCAGACCAATTAATAGAAGATGAGATATGGGTGTTGAAAATAATAAAAATTACTAAGAACTTTTTCATGGATTATTTATCCTAAGGTTACATATATTAAAGTTAATACGGATACAATTATTAAGGCATTTGCATTGAATGCTTTTGAGGTTGAGAAGTTTATTCAACTTAAATCAATAGCTTTTTCCTGATCTCTATAACCTTGCAAGTATGAGGTTATAAAACAACCAAAACCAGAAGCAAAGAAAACTGCACCCATTCTATGTATATATGGGAATTCAGGAAAAGTAGCTTGAATAACTATAGACATAAATACCGAAAGTATTGCTGCAATAAGCACAGAAAGCGTAGTTGCCTTTTTCCAAAATAAAGCAACAAGGAATATGACTAAAATTCCAGGTGTGAATAAACCTGTAAAGTTCTGAATGTATTGAAATATCTGATCAGAATTACCTAAAATAGGTTTTGCAACTATTAAAGCAATCAGCATTGAGATAACAACAGCTGATCTACCGATATAAATAAGATTGGATTGAGATATCTCATTTTTTGAAAAAGATCTGCAAACATCCATGGTAAAAATAGTACTAATACTATTAGTCATTGATGCTAAAGACGAAACAATTGCAGCTATCAATGCTGCAAAAGTTAATCCAAGCAGCCCATTCGGCAATAATTCAATCATCATCGTTGGATATGCTTGGTCAGTTTTTTCTAGAATAGGGAAAAGAACTGCTGCACATATACCAGGCAAAACAATAACTAATGGCATTAAGAGTTTTAAGTAAGCTGCAAACATAACTCCCTTTTGGGCTTCTTTTAAAGATTTTGCTCCAAGAGCTCTTTGAGTTATATATTGATTGAACCCCCAATAAGCAAAATGACCTATCCAAACACCTGCTCCAATTAAAATCCAAATACCTGGAAGATTGCTATAAGAGGGATTATCTGGCGAAAGAATCATGTCAAATTTTTCTGGCATTTGTTGATACACTTCAATAAATCCTGTTCCAATATATCCATTACCAATTTTTGAAAGCGCTATATATGAAACTGCCAATCCACCAAATATCAAGAGAACTACTTGAACTATATCCGTCATTGCAACTGCCTTTAATCCACCTGATAAAGAATATGCTAGCGATAATATTGCTAAAAGAATCATTCCATTTGTTAGCGATAATCCAGTAAGCGTATTAATTGCAATTGATCCGAGCCATAAAACAGCTGTCAAATTTACAAATATATAAACTGTAAGCCAAAAGAACGATAGAACTAAGCTAACTCTTTTATCAAACCTTTGTTCCAAAAACTGAGGCATTGTATATATTTTTTTTTCTAGAAATAAAGGTAAGAAATATTTAGCCATTACTATTAAAGCTATTGCTGCAGTCAATTCCCATACAGCGATAGCCATACCAACAACAAAACCTTGACCAGACATACCAATAATTTGTTCTGCAGAAATATTTGCTGCTATTAGAGAAGCTCCTATTGCCCACCATGGAAGTGATCTTCCTGCTAAAAAATAGTCTTCAGCACTTCGTTCTACACCTGATTTTTTTCTTGAAACATATGTTGCAAGACTAATTATTCCAACACAATAAAATCCTACGATTAACCAATCTAACGTATTAAACATAAATGCCTACTTATATAAATGAAATTTACGGGATATATTGTAACAATTATTTGAATGAGCTTTCTAAAAATTTACTATCATTTAAATATTGCATTAACTTAGTTAAAAATTTTACTGCATATACCCCATTGATGACCCTATGATCGTAAGACAATGATATAGGTAATTGCTTTTTGGTGTGTAACTTCATTTTGTCAATCATAACTGCATCATAAGTTTTTGATAATCCTAATATACCTACTTCTGGAGGGTTAATAATTGGTGTAAAAAACTTTCCTCCAACTCCACTAAGGGAGGATATTGTAAATGTTGTGCCACTCAGATGGTCATTGGATAAACGTCGTTTCTTTGCAAGATTTGCTAGATCATTTATTTCAGACGAAATTTCTACAATTGATTTTTGATCCGCGCTTTTAATATTTGGTACTATCAACCCAGCATCTGTGTCTACAGCTATCCCAATATTATAGAAATCTTTATATATCAAGGAATCCATCTTTGAAGAGAGTGAAGAATTCATTTCAGGAAAATCTTTTAGTGTTTTTGCTGTACATTTAACAATATAAGCTAACGGAGAAATTTTAATTTTATTTTTCTTAAATAACTTTTCACGAAGCTTTAGTAAATTAGTTATATCTGCATCATCATGCTGAGTCACATGAGGAATGGTAATCCATGACGAATGCAAGTTTTTTAATGAGCTTTTTTGGAATTTAGAAAGCTTTTCAATCTTTGTAGCGCCCCATTTAGAAAAATCAATTTCTGGTTGTTGAGGTATGTTTAAATTTTGTGATTGGTCTTTAAGAGCATTTTTAACATAATCATGAAGATCTTCTTTCAAAATTCTGCCCTTTGGACCAGATCCATTTATCATATTAAGATCAATACCAAACTCTCTTGCTAACTTTCTAGTTGCAGGACCCGAATGAACAGAGTTTGTTTTAACTTTATTAAAGTTTGAACTACCTTGTCCATAGTCAGACATCACATCAGCAGCATCTTCAACAGCTGATGGCAATTCTTCTTTTACAGGAACCTCTTCATGAACAATACTTTGCTGTTTATTTAAGGATTCATCTTCAGATTGGTTTTGAAGAGATTCATTGATCTCAATTTCTAGGAAAGGTATGCCTATCTTTGCTTTATCTCCTACATTTAGCAAAACCCTTTTAACAATACCATCCACAGAAGCTGGTATTTCCATAGCTGCTTTATCAGTTTCAAGAACTACTATTGGCTCTTCTGAATCAACTTTCTGGTCTTCTTTTACACAAATCTCAATAACCTCAACATCATCGAACTCCCCAAAGTCAGGAAGATTTATTGTAATAATCTTAGACATCAAACTTGCCAAGGATTTGGTTTCTTAGGATCGACCTTTAGATCTTTGTATATCTTTTCTACTTCATCTTTTGATAAAAAGTCTTCTTGATAAAGTAAATATATGGAGGATCTGGCAATACTTTTAGCATTGACTTCAAAAAAATCTCTTAAAGTTTCTCTTGAATCGCTTCTTCCATATCCATCAGTTCCAAGTGTTGCATATTGACTAGCAATATATGGCCTAATCTGTTCAGCATATGTTCTCATGTAGTCTGTTGCCGCAATAGTAGGTATATCATTATCAATAAAGCATTTCTCAACATATGTTAGTTTTGTATCATCAAGAGGGTTTAATTGATTAAATCTTTCAGTCTCCATTCCATTTTTTCTAAGTAAGTTGAAACTCGTTACACTCCAAATTTCAGAATCTATCTCATATTTTTTTAAAATCTCTGAGGCTTTGATTGCTTCATTTAAAATTGCTCCAGATCCAAGTAACCGTACCTTTGGATTCTCAACTGATTGAATTTTATACATGCCCTTAATAATTCCATCTTCACAGCCTTTTGGCATTTCAGGATGTAGATAATTTTCATTAATGGTTGTGATATAGTAAAAATAATTTTCTTGATCTACATACATCTTTTGAATCCCGTCTTTCACAATAACTGCTACTTCATATGCATAAGCAGGGTCGTAGGACAAACAATTTGGAATAGTAGAAGAAAGAATATGACTGTGGCCATCTTGGTGTTGAAGTCCTTCACCGTTGAGAGTGGTTCTTCCAGAAGTTGCTCCAATTAAAAAACCTTTTGCTTGGGCATCTCCTGCAGCCCATGAAAGATCATGAACTCTCTGAAATCCAAACATTGAATAAAATAAATAAAAGGGAATCATTGGAAAATCATAATTGGTATATGCTGTAGCAAGAGCTGTCCATGCACTAAAGGCTCCAGCCTCAGTTATGCCTTCCTCTAACATGACCCCATCTTTTGATTCCTTGTACCACATAACTTTATCAGCGTCTTCAGGTTCATACTTTTGTCCAGCAGATGAATAAATTCCAACTTGTCTAAATAAAGCTTCCATGCCAAATGTTCTAGCTTCATCAGGAACAATTGGAACAATCCTATTACCTATATCATTATCTTTTAGAAGATCAGTAATAATTCTGACCAACGCCATTGTTGTTGAAATTTTTCTATCGCCACTAGATTCATGTAATTTTTCAAATACTTGATTATTTGGCATTGATAATTTTTCTGACATTGTTCTTCTTCGAGGTATAAATCCACCTAATTTTTCTCTAGTTTTTTTAAGATATTGTATTTCTGGAGAATCTTCTGGAGGCCTTACATATGGCAAATCTGCAATATCAGAATCTGAAACAGGAATATCAAATCTATCTCTAAAAGATTTAATATTTTCCATCGATAATTTTTTAACTTGATGTGTAGTATTATCTGCTTCTCTAGAGCCTGTTCCATAGCCTTTTGTTGTTAAAGCGAGAATTACAGTAGGTGCTCCTTTAGAGTTTATTGCTTTGTGATAAGCTGCATATACTTTGTAGGGATCATGACCCCCTCTGTTTAATCTATATATATCCTCATCAGAAAGATCTTTGACCATCTCTAATGTAGATGGATTTTTAGCAAAGAAATTCTCTCTTGTATAAGCGCCGCCTTTTGCCTTAAAGTTTTGTAATTCTCCATCAACAACAGCATCCATTATTTCTTGAAGTTTTCCCTCGGTATCTTTGGCAATTAATGGATCCCACGACCTTCCCCAAATAACTTTGATTACATTCCATCCAGCTCCTCTGAAGGAACCTTCTAATTCTTGAATTATTTTTCCGTTACCCCTAACAGGACCATCTAATCTTTGTAAATTACAATTAACTACAAATATTAAATTTTCTAACTCTTCTCTTCCAGCTAGACCAATTGCTCCTTTTGATTCCGGTTCATCCATCTCTCCATCACCACAAAAAACCCAAACTTTCCTATCATTTCTTGGTACTAAACCTCTTGCAGAAAGGTATCGCATGATGTGAGCCTGATATATTCCTAAAATTGGTCCTAATCCCATTGATACAACTGGAAATTGCCAATATTCTGGCATTAGCCATGGATGGGGGTAGGATGATAATCCGGGTTTATCTACTTCTTTTCTAAAATTATTAAGATCTTCCTCATTTAAGTATCCTTCTAAAAAACTTCTCGCGTATATTCCCGGCGACGAATGTCCTTGATAATAAACAAGATCCTCCAAATGATTATTTGATCCTCTAAAAAAATAGTTAAACCCAACATCATAAAGGGTAGCAGCAGATGAAAAAGTTGCTATATGTCCTCCTAATTCATCATCATTTTTATTTGCCCTTAATACCATTACAAGTGCATTCCATCTTATTAAAGATCTAATTCTCCTTTCCATAAATAAATCGCCAGGCATTTGTGCCTCATCTTTTGCAGGAATGGTGTTCTTAAATGGGGTGGTTAAATTGTATGATGGAATTGCGCCTTCTTGATTTAGTCTTTCTGCTAATTTGGTTAGCAAATATGATGCCCTTTCAACACCCTCTTCTTCTATTACGCTATTTATAGCTTCAAGCCATTCGGAGGTTTCAATTGGGTCTATATCTTTTGATGACAAAGCAACTCCTTTAATAACTAAATTTTACAATACTTTTAGTATTGATATTTAAAAATTAATTATTTGTATTGCTTCTGAATGATCTTCTGAAAAAATTCCAGAAACCATAATAAATTTTAAATTCTTTTTCTTCTTATAATATTCTTTTAATACTCTCTCAGCCTCTTTAAGAGTTTTGTCATGATTATTTAGTCTAGGTATGTAAAAAGACAAGGTAGAACCAACAAGCGATAACTGTTTAAGGGTTGATTTGTTATTTGTAAAGGTAAAAATTGGAATACCACTCGGTTTTGCATTTGAGATATAGCTTGCAGTTGCGCCAGTTCTAGTTACGGCAATTATTCCATCAGCTTCTATAGATTCAGCAAGATTTTTTGCAGCAACAGCAATATATTCCCAATCTGATTCGGTAATTAGATTTTTTTCATATCCAAGTGTTTTAAATTTTTCAGTTTTAAATGAAATAGATTTCAAGAAATTAACGCAATCTACGGGATATTTACCTATACCCGTTTCTCCAGACAGCATAATTGCATCAGCGCCTTCGTATATTGCATTAGCAATATCAGTAACTTCAGCTCTTGTAGGTGTAGGGTTATTTATCATTGATTCAAGCAAGTGAGTTGCAACAATTGATCTTTTGCCCCATTTTGCACAAGCATACATAATATTTCTTTGTATATTCGGTAAATCGGTTAAGCTAGTTTCAATTCCTAAGTCACCTCTTGCAACCATAACTCCCCAAGCTGATTGGCAAATCTCATCTATGTTATCAAGACCATCTTGGTTTTCAATTTTTGCTATTATCTTTGCTGGAGATTTGTTCTTTGTTAATATTTCATCAAGCTTTAAAAGATCATTTTTATTTCTAACAAATGAAGCAGCTATAAAATCAACATCATGTTTAATACCAAAATCTATATCTTCAATATCTTTTGCAGTAATTGATGGCAAATTAACTCTTACTCCTGGTAAATTTACATGTCTTTTTGAACCCAATTTGCCACCATGGAGAACTTTACATAAAAGAGTTTCTGAATCTTTTGATAAAACTTTAAAATTAATCAATCCGTTGTCTACTGATATTCTAGAGCCGACATCTACACTATGAACAAGATCTTTATAATTAACTTTAATAGAAGATGTTTCAACATCAATTTGATCTCTTATTGTTAAAGTAACCTCATCACCAACCTCAAGTTCTATAGGTAATGAAGTATCACCAGTTCGAATCTCTGGGCCTTGTGTATCAAGCAATATACCTATTTTTTGAGTTAATTTATCTGTTTCATTATTTATTTTGTTTATTTTTGAGATAATAGAAGCTGCCGATTTATGCGTAGCATGCGACATATTTATTCTTACTACATTCATTCCTGCTTTATGCAGTTTACGTAACATAGCTAATGAATTGGTAGCAGGACCAATTGTGCAGATAATTTTAGACCTAGTAAAACTCATAACAACTGAATAATAATGATTAAATGAGTTAATGCAAGACAAAAAAAAACAGAGGCTAGCTCTGTTTCTTTAAAATCGAGTTCCTCAGGGGTCTAAAGTGAGATTTTCTTTAGCGCCTCGAGCTCTTTCTCTTGAACTCTTGGTGGATCTACAAGCTCTTTTTTATCGTCGACTCTTGTAAATGCTTTCTCCCTTCGGTCTCTTCTTCTGGCTTCTCTCTAGAACTTCTGTCTGCAGTTAGCTTCTAGTCGGTTGCC
>MDTB01171577.1_pt1 | contig 15116 bp, 14 predicted proteins | sample 811161 | NCBI WGS metagenome assembly MDTB01 (sample SAMN05326650, study PRJNA326480) | marine metagenome | isolation source: seawater | place: Mediterranean Sea | collected 2009
CAGCCTTAAGTTTCTTTATATTTTATACTCTTCCGTACTTTAATCCTTTTGCAGATTATGGCTGGGTTACAAAGTTGATCAAAGCAACCAATTCTGCTGTTCCAGGAAACCCAACCGCTAAAGAAATCTATGATGGGGTTCATCATGCTCACTATACAGCGATGGCACTATCTCTTATAGTTGCATCACTTGGCATTGGACTATCATTTATGATGTATTTTAAAAAGAAATTATCACCCCAAAACTGGGCAAAAAGATTTGGCGTACTTTACAGGCTTTCATTGAATAAATATTATTTCGATGAGAATTATAATAGATTTTTATATCAACCATTTTTAAAGCTGTGCAATATGGTTGCGTATGTTGATTGGGATTTATACGATAAGTATTTTATTAATGGTTTTGGACATATTGCAAAACTATTGTCAAAAATTACTGGTCGCCTTGATTACGATGGGCTTGACCAGACTATAGTTGACGGTATCGGAAGAGTGGCTAATTCAGCCGGTGAGAATTTAAAGACAGTGCAAACCGGTCGACTTCAAAACTACATGCTTTTTGCATTGATTGGCGTGATAATAATTTTGGTTTTTCAAATAACCTAGCGACCTTATAAAGGAAAAAATATGGATCATTTACTAAGTTGGATCATTTGGTTACCTGTTATTGGTATGGGTGTAATAGCTTTTATCCCAAGAGATAAATCGAGCTTGATTAAGCAAGCTGCTGCATTAGTTTCTGGTATACAGCTATTATTAGCAATTTATTTATGGAGTGTTTTTGATGCAAGCAATGGAAATTTGCAATTCATGGAAAGGGCAGAGTGGATACCTTCATTTAATATTACATATATTTTAGGAGTTGATGGCTTGAGTCTTCCAATGGTATTCCTGATGGCTCTTATTGGGTTCATTGGAATATTTGTTAGCTGGAATATTACAAACGCAGTAAAAGGGTATTTTTCATTATTTCTATTGCTAAATACTGGAGTAATGGGTGTCTTTCTAGCGCTTGACTTTTTTCTATTCTATATTTTTTGGGAAGTTATGCTCTTGCCTATGTACTTCCTAATTGGTATGTGGGGAGGCCCTCAGCGTGAATATGCTGCCATTAAATTCTTTCTTTATACCCTTGCCGGTTCTGTATTAATGCTTATTGCAATCCTTGCTCTCTATTTTACGTGTGGCAATACTTTTGATATGCTCCTTTTAATGGAAAGAGCGCCCGTTGCCCTTGATGGAATGTTATGGTGGGGTATGAGCGCAATCAAAGTAATATGGGTTTTACTCTTTATAGGTTTTGCTATCAAAGTGCCCGTCTTCCCATTTCACACCTGGCTGCCTCTAGCGCACGTAGAAGCTCCAACTGCTATTTCAGTCATACTTGCAGGTGTATTGCTCAAGCTGGGTGTCTACGGAATGCTTAGAATAAATTATACAATGCTCCCAGATGGTGTATTTTGGTTTGCAGGTGCACTTGCTGTGCTGGGTTTAATAAATGTGATTTGGGGCGCAATGTGTGCTCTTGCTCAAAAAGACTTAAAAAAACTCGTAGCTTACTCTTCAGTGAATCATATGGGATATACGCTTCTAGGTATGGCTGCTGTAATTGCTGCATCTGAAATGAATGGATCAAATCTAATTAGTGCACAAGCGGGAGTGGGTGGCGCAGTATTTCAAATGTTTAACCACGGTACAATTTCAGCTATGCTATTTATTTTAGTTGGAGTTATTTATGATAGAGCTCATCACAGAGACATTGAGGGTTTTGGAGGTCTTGCCACTCAGATGCCTATATATACAGCTTTTGTTGCAATCGCTTTTTTTGCTGGGCTTGGATTGCCCGGTTTCAGCGGTTTTGTAAGTGAGGCTATGATATTTATCGGCGCTTTTCCAGTATTTAGAACTGTTGTTATTATTTCTACGCTAGGAATACTTCTAAATGCTGCTTATTTCTTATGGGCTTTTCAAAGAATGTTTTTTGGTCCTGCCAATGAAAAATACAACGAGATACCTGAGATTAATCGCAGAGAGGTTTTAACTCTACTTCCCTTAGCAATAATTACCCTAATTCTTGGTGTGTACCCAAGACCCTTTTTGGATTTAATTGCATCCACATTAAATGTATTAATTGAATCCGTTGTCATGTACGGCGGCCTTGCTCAAGGATTCTAATAGGTATTTGAATGAGCAATTTAAATAGTTTAGCATTTTTTTGGCCTGAGTTGTTATTAAGCGTAACAATTCTTGTTGCGATTATAGCTGACCTTATCTACGTTAAAAAAGATTCATTTAAGGTCGCATTTTGGTCGCTAGGAGGAATGTTTCTTACATATATCGCTATCAGAATTCAAAGCGTTGAACCGACAAGTCTTTTTATGGATACTGTAGCTCACGATCCTTTTTCTCAATTTTTTAAAATCTTGATTCTCATTTCTACGGCTGTAGTAATGCTGATGAGTCTTGTATCTGCAGAATTGAAGAAATATAGAATAGGTGAATACTTTACCATAATGACGATCATGACTTTCGGTTTATTTTTAATGTCATCTTCAATTGATATATTAATGGTTTATTTATCTATCGAGATTGTTTCAATTATGTCTTTCTTTCTTGCTGGATACCTAAAAAGAAACTCTTTAAGCAATGAGGCTTCGTTAAAGTATGTTATCTACGGCGCTTTTTCATCTGGAATTATGCTCTATGGCTTAAGTATACTTTTTGGACTAACAGGAACCACTAAATTCTTTGAAATGCAAAAAGCAATTTCCATGCTTGGCCCTGATTCAAATGTTGCTCTTATTCTTTCAGCGGTTTTTATTCTTGTTGGGTTTGGTTATAAAATATCTGCTGTTCCTTTCCATTTTTGGACCCCAGATGTTTATGAGGGTTCCCCTGCCACAATTACAGCCTATCTTTCTATAGCGCCTAAAGCAGCTGGTTTTGCTCTAATGTTGCGTTTTTTTAATCAAGTATTTGGTACTATGCCTGAAAATGCTTCTGCTTCGTGGTCAGCTATTAACGGCTTGCCATGGCCAGAACTAATTGCAGTATTATCCGCAGCAACAATGACACTTGGAAACCTTGTAGCTATTCAGCAAAGCAGCGTTAAAAGAATGCTAGCTTATTCAAGTATTGCACATGCAGGTTATATGATGATGGCTCTTCCTATGATGTCGAATTCTTCCATAGAAGGCATCATGATGTATTTGACAATGTATCTATTTATGAACCTTGGTGCATTTTTTGTTGTAATCTACGTTAATGATCAGATTGGTGGAGAAGAATTTAGTAGTTTCGATGGATTAGGCTGGAAAATGCCTTACGTAGCTATCCCCATGACTCTTTTTATGGTTGCCCTTACGGGATTACCCCCCACCGCAGGTTTTGTTGGAAAATTTTATATCTTTGCTGCAGTAATTGAATCAGGCTCTAAGTTTTACTGGTTAGCATTTGTGGGTGCTATAAATAGTGTCATATCTTTATACTATTACATCAGAGTCGTTAAACATATGTATTTATTAGGCGAACGAAGCGATGAGTTTATTAACCCTTCCTCTAAACTTGTTTTAGGCATCTTGTTGGTATTGGCTGTTCCAAGTTTTGTATTAGGGTGGTACTTCAGCCCAGTAGCAGAATGGATTTCGAAATCAACCGTTATGTTCCAAGGTCTATAGAAGAACTCAGGGGATTAGACTATTGGCTGATATAAATATATTCAAAGGACATAACATTCAGATTTCTGGAAAACCAAATGACGATCTAAATACCGTTGATACGCCAAAGTCAGTAGCAATAAAACCGTATCAATTCAAAGGTATAAAGCCTAAGCTTATTGTAAAGGAGGGTGATTCTGTAAAAATTGGAACCCCTTTATTTAAATGTAAAACAAACGAACAAATTATTTTTCCATCTCCTGGTTGTGGTAAGATTAAAGAGGTAAAATATGGAGAAAGAAGACGTATTGAGAAAATTGAGATTGAGATATCTGATGAAGAGGTCTATGAAAAAAATAAGCCATTTAAATTTGAAGAAATTAATGGATTAAATCTTGAGCAGATAATGCCGATACTTGTAAATGGGTGCCTTACGCCCTTCATCCGTCAAAGACCTTTTAATAAAATTGCTGACCCTAAAAATCTGCCTAGAGATATTTTTGTTTCAGGGTGGAATACTGCACCGTTATCTGTTAATCTAGACTTGGCATTAAGAGGTAGGCGATCACAATTTCAAGCCGGTATAACAATTTTAGATAAGATAGCAAAGGGCAATGTTCATCTTTCTTATGATGAAAATTCAGTTTCTGAGTCACTCATTGGTCTCGAAAATGCTGTTAGCCATACAATGAGAGGTCCTCATCCAGCAGGTAATGTAGGTATTCAAATTCATCATATAGCGCCACTAGGCCCCAATGACCATGTGTGGGTAGTTAATGCTCAAGATGTCGCAAGGATAGGCAACTTTTTCCTTACAGGTGAACTTGATATGTCATTAGTAATCACGGTAGGTGGTCCAAGCGTTTTAACACCAAGCCATATAAAATCTCGCATAGGTGTTAATGTTTCCCCTTATTTGTCAGACAATATCAAGGACGGTGATCAGAGAATTATATCTGGTGATGTCTTAACGGGTAAAAAAATTGAATCTGATGATTTTTTAGGGTTCTATGACTCCTCCTTAACTGTTATACCCGAAGGTGGAAGTCGAGAATTTATCGGAATGCTTAGACCAGGTAATGCATCATCGAGATATAGCTTAACAAATGCTTTTTTAGGAACTTTAAAGGGTGGATATGATTTTAATACTTTAAAAAATGGCAGTGAAAGATATATGGTACCTATAAATTCATGGGAAGAGGTTCTTCCAATGGACATTTTACCCAATCCACTTTATAGAGCAATACTTGTTGAAGATATTGAGGAGATGGAGCAATTGGGAATTTATGAATGCGACGAGGAAGATTTTGCCCTTTGTAGTTTTGCTTGTCCAAGTAAAATAGACCTAGGAAAAACAATTAATGACGGATTAAATCTAATTGAGAGTGAATCTTAAATGTTAAAATTTCTTCAAAATATATTAAATAAGTCGAAGCCACATTTTGAAAAAGGAGGTAAGCTTGAAAGCTTGTATCCTGTTTTTGAAGCAACCGATACTATTCTATTTTCAACTGATGAGGTGACTGAATCTGGGCCGCACATACGTGATAGTATTGATACTAAAAGAATAATGATCTTAGTGGTTATTTCGTTGATACCTCTGTATGTTTTTGGTGCAGCCAATGTGGGTTATCAAAATTCACTGGCTTTTGAACTTGAAAGATCTGGGTGGCAAAATTTTTGGGTTGGCTTTGGAAAAATTCTTCCAATAATAGCGATTACTTTTGCTTCCGGAGCATTTTGGGAATTACTTTTTGCTGTAGTTAGAAGGCACCCGGTCAGTGAAGGGTTTCTTGTGACGTGCGCTTTAATTCCTTTAACGATGCCTCCGGGTATTCCATTATGGCAAATTGCAATTGCAACTTCGTTCGGGATAGTGATTGGTAAGGAAATTTTTGGCGGTGTAGGTATGAATATTTTCAATCCTGCACTTATGGCAAGAGTGTTTATTTTTTTCACATACCCAACAAAAATTTCAGGTGACAAAGTATGGATTGATGGACCAGATGGATATTCGGGCGCAACTGCTCTAGCTGTTCCAGCAAGCGAGCTGAGTCAGAACGCTGTCAATTTATTGGCAAGCGTAACCCAATTTGATTTTTCATGGTGGAATCTATTTTGGGGATGGGTACCTGGGTCGATAGGAGAAACAAATAAATTTTTAATTATTATCGGTGCAGTATTCTTGATGTATGTGAAAATAATTAATTTTCGCGTTGTTTTTGGTGCCGTGATTGGACTTGTATCTACAGCAGTTTTGACAAATTTATTTTCTCCTTTTTCAACAAATACAATGTTTTCAATACCACCTCATTTTCACATAGTCATGGGAAGCTTTCTTTTTGGAACAGTCTTTATGGCAACGGAGCCGGTAACTGGATGCCACACCAATCAAGGCAGATGGATATATGGTATTATTTTTGGCTCTTTAACAGTTATTATTAGATCAATAAATCCAGCATATCCTGAAGGTGTTATGCTCTCAATTTTATTTGTAAATGCCTTCGCTGCTCTCATTGACTGGTTTGTTATTCAGTCTAACGTCAAAAGAAGGGCTGCGCGTCATGCATAGCAATAGATACACAATAATTTTTACTATGCTAATTACGATGGTTCTTGCGTTCGTATTATCATCTGTTTATTCCTCCCTTGAAGAGCAAACTGAAAGAAATTTTCAGGCTGACATTAAAAAAAATATATTAAGCTCACTCGGGTTTGTTCCCGATGAAAATACATCATGGACCACAGAAAATGTTGAGGCAATATTTAAGAATTCAGTTATATCCTTTGTTGTTGATAAGAATGGAGATATTGTTGAAGGGATGCTTCCTGAAGATATAGATCCTAAAATAGATAATGACGTTTACCCTATCTATAAAAAAACGACCAATGGTAAGACTGAGGGCTTTGCCATCCCTATTTCAGGAAAAGGATTATGGGGAACAATGTATGGTTATTTTGCTATTGAGCCAGACGGTGCAACTGCTAAAGGAATTACATTTTATAAGCATGTTGAAACTCCTGGCTTAGGCGCTGAAGTGGATAAACCCTGGTTTCAGCAAAACTATATAGGTAAAAAATTTGTTGATGAAAATGGAGCATTGATTGGGATTCAAACTGTTAAGGGTAAGGTTGATGAATCTTCGGATGAAGCATATCATCAAGTTGATGGTATTTCAGGAGCAACTATTACCTCTAGAGGATTAAACAAGTTTTTGTTAAAAGATTTAGAGATTTATAATCCATACTTAGTCCGGATTAGAAAGAATTATAATAGCTAATGGCATTGCTAAGTAAATCATCCAAAGCAGCAGTATCAGACCCATTGATGAGCAACAATCCAATAAGCTTACAAGTTCTTGGAATTTGTTCAGCGCTTGCAGTAACGACTAAATTGGACATTGCGTTTGTTATGACCCTAGCAGTTATAGCTGTATTATGTATTTCAAATACAGTGATTTCGCTATTAAGGAAAATGATTCCATCTAAGGTTAGAATAATTGTACAATTGTCTGTAATTGCATCTATGGTCATTTTAACAGATCTCATTCTTCAAGCCTACATGTACGATATAAGCAAGCAATTAACTGTATTTGTTTCGTTAATAATTACTAATTGCATTATCATGGGAAGAGCAGAAGCGTTTGCGATGCAGAATGGTCCATGGAGGTCCTTTCTTGATGGTTTAGGTAATGGGTTGGGCTATGGAATCATTCTTATAGCTGTAGCTTTTTTTAGAGAGCTTCTGGGAAGTGGTACTATTTACGGGTACAAAGTTATTCCTGAAGCGATGTATGCAGCAGGATATGAGAATATGGGTTTGATGGTCCTTAGTCCTGGCGCATTTATTATCTTAGGATTGATAGTATGGGCACAAAGAATTTTAGGTAACGTTGAAGAGGATTAGATATTGGAACATTATTTAAGTTTAATAACTAAAGCGGTATTTGTTGAAAATATACTTTTAGCATATTTTTTAGGAATGTGTTCATTTTTAGCTGTTTCAAAAAAAGTTGACGCATCTATTGGCCTGGGCTTTGCAGTGATCTTTGTATTGACGATTACAGCTCCAGTGAATTGGTTTATCTATGGATACCTTTTGGCTGATGGTGCACTGGCTTGGCTAGGCTTCGAAGATGTTAACTTAAGTTTTTTAAGGCCGATAGTATTTATTGCTGTAATTGCAGCCATGGTACAGCTTGTTGAAATGGTAATTGATAAATTTTCACCATCACTCTATCAAAGCTTAGGTATTTTTCTTCCGCTGATTGCAGTCAACTGTGCAATTTTAGGTGGATCTTTATTTCTTGTCGAGCGTAACTATACTTTAATGGAATCTGTAGTGTTTGGTTTTGGATCTGGGTTAGGTTGGTTTTTAGCAATCGTAGCTATGGCATCTATTCGATATAGGTTGCGTTATTCGAATGTACCTGCGAAATTAAGAGGCGTAGGTATTACGATGCTATTAACAGGCTTAATTTCTATTGCGTTTATGTCATTTGGGGGTATTCAATTATGATAACTGTATCAACATTTTTAGGCGTTGCTATATTTACAGGAGTTATTTTAATTCTTGTTTTAATGTTAAACCTTGCTGAGTCAAAACTTTTGCCACAAGGGAATGTAACTTTAAACATAAATGGCGATGATGATAAATCAATAAAGGTGAGACCAGGGTCTACCTTACTTTCTGCTTTAGCAAATGAGAGCGTTTTCCTTCCTTCTGCTTGTGGAGGAGGTGGCACATGTGCAATGTGTAAATGTCAAATTACCGAAGGAGGCGGTGAAATACTTCCTACCGAAAAAGGTCATATTAATAGAACAGAAGCAAAAGATAACTGGAGATTGGCTTGCCAGGTCAAGGTAAAAGAAGACATGAAAGTACAGGTTCCTGATGAGATTTTTAATATTCAAAAATGGGATTGTACTGTAAGATCAAATAAGAATGTTGCTACCTTTATCAAAGAACTTGTTCTTGAGCTTCCTGCAGGAGAAAATCTAAATTTCACTGCAGGTGGATATATTCAAATTGATATTCCAGAGTACCATAATTTAAATTTTAAAGATTTTAATGTTGAAAAAGAATACCACGAAGATTGGGATAAATTTAAAATTTGGGATGTTGTTGCTAATAACGACGAAGATTGCTTTAGGGCTTATTCAATGGCAAATCACCCTGCAGAAGGAAATATAATTATGCTAAATGTTAGAATAGCAACACCTCCTCCAGCATTATGGGATCAAGTGCCGCCAGGAATTGCATCTTCTTATATTTTTAACCTTAAAGAAGGTGATAAGGTTACAATTTCAGGACCTTTTGGTGAGTTTTTTGCTAAAGAAACTGATCGCGAAATGATATATTTAGGAGGTGGTGCTGGAATGGCTCCAATGAGAAGTCATTTATTTGATCTTTTAGATACACAAAAAACAAAACGAAAAATTACTTTCTTTTATGGAGCACGCTCTGCTAGAGAAATGTTTTATCATGACGATTTTCTTAGACTTGAAAAAGAATATCCAAATTTTAAATATGTTGTTGGTTTATCTGAGCCGATGCCGGAGGATAAGTGGGAAGGATCAACTGGGTTTATTCACAACGTTGCCCTAGATGAATACCTCAAAGACCATGAAGATCCTTCTGAGATCGAATATTATATGTGTGGACCGCCAATGATGATCGATGCGTGCGATAAAATGCTTTACGATCTTGGCGTTGAAAGAGATATGATTGCATATGATAGTTTCGGTTAAGCCTTTTTCAAGAATTTTTTCTAAGAATATTTGTAAAGTTTTTTATGCAACTCTTGCAGTTTTATTTATAAGCTGCGAAAGAAGTAATGCTTATATAGATATAGTGGGCCCCGCAATGGGGACATCGTACACTATTCGCTTAGCACCAAAAAGAGGTTCAAACCTCAATGCTAACTTAATCAAATCAAAAATTGATTCAACGCTGGAATCAATAAATGATCAAATGTCCACTTATGTCATTAATAGCGATATTTCATTATTTAATAAAATTGGAAAAAATGCCGCAGTTGTTATTACAAATGATTTTAAATCTGTGATATTGCGATCTATTTACTGGTCAAAAAAATCAAATGGTGCATTTGATATCACCTCTCTTCCGCTTACTTCAACATGGAAGAGCGGAAAGAAAGATAGGGAATATAAAGACAAATGGGAACCTCCTTCAGATCTTGATATAATTATTGCAAAAGATAAAGTCGGTTTCAATGAGATCAAGTTATCTCAGAATTCCCTTATAAAGGCATTTAAAGGTCAGCAGATTGATGTAAACGCAATTGCAAAGGGGTGGGGCGTTGATCATTTATTTAGTTTAGTAGAGTCTTTTGGGTACACTAACTTCATGGTTGAAATCGGAGGAGAGGTTAGAGTCTCTGGAAAAAATATTCAAAACAAACCATGGCAAATTGGTATAGATTATCCACTAACAAATACCGTTCCAGGTGAAAAGATTATCGGGGTAGTTTCTTTGGTTGATAGATCAATGGCTACTTCAGGAAATTATAGAAATTTTTATGAGTTTGACTCAAAAAAATATTCACATATTCTTGACCCAAGAACAGGGTATCCAATTGATTCTAATATTGCATCGGTTACTGTAGTAGCACCGCTGTGCATGGATGCTGACGCTATTGCAACTGCATTAAGTGTTATGTCTTTAGAATCTGGAAAAGTGATGGTAGAGGAAAATGAAGGTATTGAAGCTTTTTGGGTATTAAGTGAGAATGAAAAGTTTAGAACTGTAAAATCTGCCGGTATGAGCATTAATCTCTTAGATTAGGATTTGGTTGCTGCGATGGATCATCACAATCACCACCCTTCAAGCATATACATTCCTCAATATTACCACCACAAGAACCTTGTAAAGGTTTATTATTAAATATAATTCCAATTGACATTCCTAGAACTGCAATGCCAATAACAGCAATTGTTAATAATAATTCCATAATTGAATTTAAATCAAAATAAAAATATAATTTTACATCAATAATTAGGATGATTAGTAAAACAATATTTAAGTTTTATGTATCCAATAACACCTAAAAATCAAAAAATCATGAAAATAATAACAACCATATTTTTATTGTCCGCCAGTCTTTTTGCTGGCTCATCTAGCGCCCCCCACCTTGAAGGAGGTGATCTGTCTATATTATGGGTGATTCCATTTGTAGGAATTTTGCTATCAATAGCAATATTCCCTCTTGTTGCTCCTGAGTATTGGCACCATAATTTTGGAAAAGTTTCTGCCTTTTGGGCAACATTACTAATACTCCCCTTTCTTTTCTCTCAAGGATGGCAAATAACATTATATGAGGTACTCCACGTAGGGCTTCTTGAGTATATTCCTTTTATTATTCTTCTTCTTGCACTATTTACTATTTCAGGTGGTGTGCAATTGACCGGATCATTAGTAGGAACACCAATAGTTAATAGCGCGATTATTCTTGTAGGTACATTATTAGCTAGTTGGATGGGTACTACAGGCGCAGCCATGCTTTTGATCAGACCTCTTCTTAGGGCAAACAAACACAGGAAGCATAAAGTTCACATTGTTGTATTTTTTATTTTTCTTGTAGCAAATATTGGTGGATCGCTTACACCGTTAGGAGATCCACCCCTATTCTTAGGATTTTTAAAAGGTGTCGATTTCTTTTGGACGACCAAAGCAATGTTTTTGCCAATGTTGTTTATGGTAATTTCGCTTCTAATCATTTTTTATTTTTACGATTCTTTTCAATATCGAAAAGAGGTAAACCTACCAACATCTGTTGGTGATGAGAAGATTTCCATTAAAGGCTCATTCAATCTTTTGCTTATTGTAGGAGTAATAGGCTCTGTTTTATTAAGTGGTTTTTGGAAGCCTAATATTGAATTTTCCGTTTTTCATGTTCATGTTGAACTTCAGAACCTTACTAGAGATATTCTTTTACTGGTTCTTGCTTACCTAAGCTGGATCTATACTTCGAAAGAGATACGCGAAGGAAACGAATATACATGGTTCCCAATTCAAGAAGTTGCAAAGCTTTTCGCAGGTATTTTTATAACGATTATTCCTGCCATAGCAATTTTAAAGGCAGGGGCATCCGGAGCACTTTCTGGGGTTATTAATTCTGTTTCAAGTGATTCAGGACCTGTAAATTATATGTATTTTTGGCTAACAGGTATTTTGTCTAGCTTTCTTGATAATGCACCTACTTATCTAGTCTTTTTTAATACAGCGGGTGGAGATGCTCAAGTATTAATGGGTGAATTATCGCAGACATTGCTTGCTATTTCCGCTGGCGCTGTATTCATGGGTGCAAATACCTATATTGGTAATGCTCCAAATTTCATGGTGAAGTCTATTGCTGAGTCATCTGGTATAGAAATGCCGTCATTTTTTGGTTACTTTTTTTATTCATTGATCATTTTATTTCCATTGTTTGCGGTTGTTAGTGCCCTCTTCTTTTAATTATGAGAATTTCAAAAGTAACAACTAAATCGGGTGATAAAGGAAATACAAGCCTTGGAAATGGTGAACGAGTTTCAAAATCACATTTGTTAATCAATCTTTTAGGTGACATAGATGAACTCAACTCTCAATTAGGTTCAGCTATATCATCTTGTAAATCAGAATTAATTTCTTCTGAACTTGAATCTATTCAGCAAGATTTATTTAATCTTGGCGGAGAGATTTCAATTATTAATTCAGGTACTATTCTCATAAATAACGACAAAGTTGAATTTCTTGAAGAGCGAATTGATGAGCTCAATCAAACTTTAAAACCTTTGAAAGAATTTATAATGCCTGGAGGCGATGAATTCTGTTCTAGAGTTCATTTGGCAAGGGCTGTTTGCAGAAGAGCGGAAAGGTCGTGCGTTGCTATTTTAGATTTAGTAAAAGAAAAAAATATTTGGCTACCTTATTTAAACCGCTTAAGCGATTACCTTTTTGTTTTAGCGCGCTATGTCTCTTCTCAGAGAGGGTCTGAAGAGATACTCTGGAAACGCTAAATTTTAATCTTTCATTTCTTAGTTTTAATATAAAAATAATACTTAAATTCTAGGTCGGTATTTATAATGATAAACTGGAATAAGTTAAAGAAAAGCATTGAGGGTTCTAAGCGAATTGTTCTTTCAACTCACATGAATCCAGATGGCGATGGTCTTGGAAGCGCCGTTGCAATGTATCATTACATATCTTCTTTAGACATAGATTGTAAAATTATTCAAATTTCAAAATTTCCAGATCAATATAAATTTTTGAATAAAAATAATATTATAGAAACATATGATATGTCAGAACACGACCCTTGGCTTGATAGTGCTGATCTTGCGTTGATTTTTGATATTGGTGCATATAATAGGCTGGGTCAACTTGGAGACGTATTAACTGCAAATAAAACTAAAGCAATAAATATCGATCATCACCCAAATCTTAACGATGAGCGTTTTTATGAAAATTATATAAACATTGAAGCTGCTGCTACGGGTGAGATGGTCTATGATTTTCTTGAAGAAAATCATATTAATATGAATAATGCTATTGCTAGAGGCATATATACTGCTGTTATGACAGATACTGGCTCTTTTCGCCACAGCAACACTAATCAAAAAAGCCATAAAATAGCTATGGATTGTTTAGCTTTTGATATTAATAACTCTAAAATATACCAATCTATCTATGAAAATAAGTCTAAGGCTCAAATTTCGTTGCTAGCAAAAGTAATAAATAACCTGAGATTTGATTTAGAGGGTATGGTTGCTTCATTTATTATTACTAAGAAAATGATCGATGATAGTGGTATCATCCCTGGTGACGTAGATGGATTTACTGACTTTGTGAGATCTATCAATGGAGTAGAGATCGCCATAATGGTTTGTGAAAATGAAGCAGGCAAGCATCGAGTTAACTTTAGATCAAAGGGAAAGTATGTTATTAATGATATTGCAAAGTCATTTGGCGGAGGGGGTCACAAATTTGCAGCTGGAGCTTCTGCTGAAGGAAAGTCAGATATTATTTTACAAAATATACTAGATAAGACATTCTCTGTAATTGATGTGCAAAATAAGACCTCTATGCAATGAAAATTTTATTAGCAAAAAATGCAGGCTACTGTTTTGGTGTCCGAGATGCAGTTAATATGGCATATGACACAGCAAAAGAATACGGAGATGTTTACATGCTTGGTCATATTGTTCACAATGAAAATGTGGTTGATGATCTAGATAAAGTTGGAGCTAAAGTAGTCGATTCACTCGATGATGTTCCTGAGGGAAGACCGGTTTTATTGCGTGCGCATGGTACTCATGTTGACATTACGAAGAAGGCGAAAGAAAAAAAGATGAATATTGTTGATGCTACATGTCCTCTTGTTAAAGATATTCATGATGAAATTAAAGAGCTTGAAAAAGATGGAAGAAAGATAATTATTATTGGTGATCATGGCCATGACGAGGTTGTTGGTATTGCGAGCCAAGTAAAAAATCCAATAATTGTTGCAACTTCTGATGAAGCTAGGCGTTTGAGAAAAACTAAAAGAGCAGGGATTGTAAGTCAGTCAACGCAAACTATAGAAAATGTTCAAGATATTGTTAATATTCTTATGAGTAAAGTAGTAGACCTTAGATTTGTAAATACGATTTGCTTCCCTACAAAAAGAAATCAAGAGCAAATAAAAGAATTATCTGAAAAATGCGATGTAATGATCGTTATCGGTTCATTTACTAGTGCTAATTCAATGCGCTTAACAGATTTATCAAAAGAGCGTAATGTTAAATCTTTTCAGGTAACATGTGCTGATGATATCAATGATTCGTGGTTGGATGATTGCAAAACTGTAGGAATTTCTGCTGGAGCAAGTACCCCAGATAACATTATAAATGAAGTTCTTGAAAGAATTAAAGAAATAGGAAATGTCCAAAAGGAGGAGATATATGCCTAAAAAAGAATCTTTTGAAGTAAAAGTTGGCTTAGCTGAAATGCTCAAGGGTGGCGTTATAATGGATGTTATGAACGCTGAACAAGCTAAGCAAGCTGAGCAGGCTGGTGCAGCGGCTGTGATGGCATTGGAAAGAATACCAGCTTTAATTAGAAAAGAGGGTGGGATAGCAAGAGCAAGTGACCCTCAGATGATTAAAGACATTCAGAATTCAGTGTCAATACCTGTAATGGCAAAAGTGAGAATTGGACATTTTGCTGAAGCTCAAATTCTTGAAGCTCTAAAAGTGGACTTTATTGATGAAAGCGAAGTGTTAACTCCTGCAGATGAACATAATCATATTTGGAAAAATGATTTTAAAGTTCCTTTTGTATGTGGATGTAGAAATTTAGGTGAAGCATTAAGGAGAATTGGCGAAGGAGCTGCTATGATTCGCACAAAGGGTGAGCCTGGAAGTGGAAATATAGTTGAAGCTGTTAGGCATATGCGTCAAGTTCAAAGTGAAATCAAGA
>MDTB01186931.1_pt1 | contig 15115 bp, 12 predicted proteins | sample 811161 | NCBI WGS metagenome assembly MDTB01 (sample SAMN05326650, study PRJNA326480) | marine metagenome | isolation source: seawater | place: Mediterranean Sea | collected 2009
CGAACAGCTTCAATGACCGCCGTGGGCTCGGCGACACCTTGCCCGGCAATATCATGAGCACTGCCATGGGCAACAGATGAGAACAGGATGGGACTGCCAATGGACAGTCCCGCCGTGCGATGCTTGGCCATCAGTTTTGCTGGGATATGACCTTGATCGTGAAGCATGACAATAAAGGCGTCGAACCCATCTTTATGGACCAGGAGGTCAGCAGCTATGGGGCCCTCAACAAGGACACCGCCATCTCTCATGGCAGCGACAGCGGGTTCGATAATTTCTGCCTCCTCAGTGCCAAAAAGGCCTCCCTCACTTGCATGAGGGTTTAACCCAGAAACCAAAATACGGGGGTTTTCAATACCAATTTTTTTTAAAGTTCTATCTACCGAATGTATGATGTGTTTTACTCGCTCTTCGGTAATCAGATCTATCGAATGGCGGACACTGGAGTGGAGTGTTGTGTGCGCAATTCGGTATTCGTCAAAACACACCATTAAATAGACGTCTTCGGGGGCCAATCCGGTTTGGCGCGCGACAAAGGATGGATATCCGTCAAACTCAATACCGGCCAAATGGATAGACTTTTCCGTTTGTGGTGCTGCAACCACGGCGGAGACCTCACCAGCAACAGCCGCCTTAATAGCTGCTGCGCCACAGGCGACGGACACGCGACCGTTGTCAGCATTGATCTCGCCCATGTGAAATTTCTTCGAACCAAATAAATCGAGGCCCAGACATTTCAAACCCGGTGAATGCCAATCGATTTGGGAGATCTCTGTACAGACATCGATTTCAATATCAAGGGCTATGGCCTCGACGTGGCTCCATAGTACCTCCTGGTCACAGTAGATGAGAGGGTGACAAATCGAGGTTACCTCATTAGATAATGCAGCTTTGATACAAAGTTCCGGCCCGATACCTGCGGGGTCACCGGCAGACAAGGCAACAATCGGCAGAATTTCATCAGTCATTTATGATCTCAGACTGTTGATGGAGGCGTGCCAAGTTCAGCAAATAGGCCATCCTTAGCCCCTTCGGAAAATTTAACATCTTTTCCCAGCTCAGCAGAAGCAGAGCGTACTTTTTGGTGTTTAGGATGTAATCCCATTATATCTTCACCACGTTTATTGGCCTCTGCAGCTCGGATTAGATATTGGCGCATCATCGTCACGCCGTTATCCGTACCACATAGATTTTCCCGCGTGCGATCTTGGATAGTGCCCATGCTCTCCTGAAGGGACGCGTCCTGCATGGCGATGCCCTCGATGCCGCTATATGTGGAGCCCGCTCTTTGGGCGTCGCGGTCCATAAAGTAGTCATTAGTTCTGTTAGCCTTGGGAATAAAGGTGCCTGGAATATTCTCGGTATGGATACCTTTGCCGGCCTCCATCGCACGCCGTTCGTCTGTCGAAAGTGGACGACTTGGATGATAATTGAAACTCCAAGTCCAACATGTGTGGTCATCAATGGGCACCCATACGTGACCACCAATCGGATGGTTAGCACGTGGGGGAATTAACGTGTGCCAAGGTAATATCCAAGGGGTGATCCGCCAGTAATATTTGTCATTGTCTGCATTCCGCCGGGCTGCAATCAGCAACCCGCCATCAAATGGCTCCACTTCAAAGACTGGCATTTTATCCGCGGCGTTATATTGATTACCCTTGCTGCCTTTAAACAGCGGATCTGTGTTCAGAGCACCGCTGTGGAGCCAAGAGACATGGCTGGAGTCGATGCCACCCTCCAAGGCCTGCAGATAATTACACTCCTGAATGCGTTTAGAGACAAAGACATGATTGTCAGGAACATTTGTCCATTCGAGATTTGGGGGCTTTGGCTGTTGGTCCGATGGGCCCATATAGGCCCAAATAACGCCGCTCTTCTCAATGCAGGGATAGGATTTCAATTTTACCCTTGCCATGGCTTGTGGATTATTTCCCTCTGACGGCAACTCAATACAATTGCCGTCGACATCGAATTTCCAACCGTGGTAGGGGCATCGAATGCCACATTCTTCGTTGCGCCCAAACCAAAGCGAGACACCACGGTGGGCGCAATTTTGATCAATCAAACCAATGCGGCTGTCCGTATCTTTGAAAGCAATGAGGTCTTCACCCATCAAACGGACGCGGACAGGATCACAATCTGGCGCCGGCAATTCTTCTGAAACCATGAACGGCGCCCAAAACCGCCGGAAAAGACTACCCATCGGCGTTCCTGCATCGGTTTGGCAAAGATAATCGTTTTGCTCTTTACTAAGCACTATTTTGTTCCATTCGGAGGGTTGCTAATGAGCGGATGATTGATAATAGATTATCGAGAGCACTCAGGACCAGGATCAAATTAAAACCTCGGCAATTATCGGGTTTCACTTGAATGCTTGTAGTTTGATGTTGCTTCACGTTGCTGACACTGTTTGATTTAAGCTTGAGCTTGAGCACAAATGATTGACCCTCGTATGACTGAAGAGGGTTCGATTGAGGAAATAATTTTTTGAGGGAGATACACATGGGAAATCAAAGTTTCAAACGTCGCACTATTCTTGGTTTTGCAGTCGGCCTGATGGCCGTTGCAATCGGATGCGAAGCGGCCTTGGCGGCAGATAAGATCAATGTGGGTGCATTACGATTTACTTCTCATTCAGCTAGTTTTGTCGCATTTGAGCGCGGCTATTTTAAAAACAATAATCTGGACGTTACATTTAAATTTTTTCAAGCGGCACAACCGATGGCCGTTGCCATTGCATCCGGTGACGTAGACGTCGGTGTTACCGCTATTTCTGGTGGCCTTATAAATCTTGCTAAGAAGGGGGCAATAAAAGTCGTAGGTGGCGCACTTCACGAGGAGAGAGGTGTAGATGGTCAAATGATCTTGGTTTCAAAAAAAGCCTACGACGCTGGTGTGACTTCGCCGGATAAACTTAGGGGTCGAACGTATGGCATCACTCAGGCTGGCTCTTCTTTCCATTACATGGCTCACAAGATTGCGCAAAAAGAGGGCTTTCCTGGATCTGAGATCAAGGTCAAACCTTTGCAGAAGGTAGGTGCGATTATAGGGGCCCTCAAATCTGGGCAGATTGACGCTTGGTCCATTGTACCACATATCGCCAAGGCCTTGTCCAAGGGACCAGCAGTGGTCAGTATCGGCAAGATAACCGATTATATTCCCGACTATCAGGTTACTACAGTCTTCACGTCCGCTAAGAACGCGTCCCAGAACCGGAATTTGGTAAAACGTTTTTTGGCCGCATTCTCACAAGGTGCTGCAGATTTCAACGCGGCACTCGTCGATAAAACGGCAGGTGCTAAGGACGCGGAAAAGATGGTTAAGCTTATACATAAATATGTCTACACCAGTCGGCCATATGCAAAAGCTGCACCTTCGATCCGAAATGGAGCTATGCGCATTAATAAGAATGCGGCATTGAACGTCACGAACGTTACAGATCAATTGCAATGGTTCCAGTCTGAGGGTTTAGTTGGCAAAGACGTTACTATCGATATGCTCGTTGATAAAAGTTTCGTCCGCACCTACTGACAATTTGTTAAACAATTTGGGTGGGCCCAGAAATGGGTCCCCCAGAATGTTTGATATGGAGGCCGATTATGGATTTGCGGCTTGAGGGTATAAGCCACAACTACGGCTCTCTGAAGATCCTCGAGAGTATTGACCTAGCAATAGGGCATGGAAAAATCCTGTGTATTGTTGGCCCGTCAGGTTGCGGCAAGTCTACTTTATTGAGGCTAATTGGCGGGCTTGAGCGCCCCAGTGCAGGACAGATTATGCAGATGGGAGACGCGCCGGCGGACTCTCTCAATCCCCTGACTTATATTTTTCAGGATTTTGCTCTCCTGCCCTGGCGAACGGTCGCCGGCAACGTAAACTTGGTTTTGGAAGACCAAAAGTTATCGAGGCAACAACGCAAAGATATCGTTGATAACGTGCTTCAGCGCACAAAGTTAAGCGATTTTTGCGATGCGCTTCCTCGGCAGCTTTCGGGAGGTATGAAGCAACGTGTTGCTATCGCTCGCGCGCTCGCTGTAAATCCTGCGGTATTCCTGATGGATGAGCCGTTATCAGCTCTAGACAGTCAGACCCGGGAGCTCTTGATTGAGGATCTTGTTGACCTCTGGACGAGAGAGCCCTTCACAGCCGTTTACGTAACTCATAATCTAGCTGAGGCGGTTCGTTTGGGTCACAGCGTGGCTGTGTTTTCTAGGCGGCCCGGACAAATCCGCGAAGTCGTTACGATAGAAACACCGTTAGCTGAACGTAAGATTACTGATCCTGAACTCATCGATCGACAAGATCATTTATGGCGTCTCATGAAGGATGAAGCCCTGGCAGCTGATTTGGAACTCTCCGATGTCTGAAACTCCATTATTACAGTCTAAGTTGCCTAGCGCCGAACCGGTTCCTTTCCGAGGTGGGGGTTTTGCACCGCGTTCGATAGGATTGGTTGGGGCCATGGTGTTCGTTCTCTTGATTGCCTTCTGGGAATGGGGTTCACACGTTGGGTGGATTAGCCAGTTAGTCCTGCCAGCCCCATCTGAGGCGTTTGCAGCTTTCCAAGAACTGGTGGTGTCTGGTTTGTTATGGAAACATGTAAGTGCGTCGGTGACTCGGTTAGTGACAGGTTGGATTAGTGGCACTGTTCTTGGCTTGCTCGTAGGTTTATCCATCGGCCTGTTCTCACTTGCTCGCGCTGGTTTCGTGCCATTGGTGTCAGCTATGTTTCCAATTCCCAAGATCGCAATGTTACCACTATTTATTATTTGGTTTGGGATTGGAGAGGGCTCAAAGGTCGCGACAATACTTTTCGGAACCTTTTTTCCGACCGTTATTACTGTTTATGGTGGCGTTGATAATGTGGATCGTAACCTGATACGAATGGGCCAATCCTTCGGTCTATCTTGGTTCTCTATTGTACGTAAAATCATTCTCCCCGGTGCGCTACCTGCGATACTCTCAGGGGCTCGTATTTCTGCATCCATTGCTATTATTCTTTTGGTAGCAGCAGAGATGATTGGGGCAGAATTCGGTATCGGGGCCTACATTTTGCTTGCAGGTAGTTTGATGGCGACCGATCAACTGATTGCAGGCGTTGCCTTATTGTCAGTTCTTGGTCTCACCGTCGGTTGGTTGATTAGTAAAGCTGAAAAATACTTTCTCAATTGGCGGTCATAGCATCAGAAATTATTATCGGACTGTGAGACCCGATTTTTTTCTATCTAATTACCGCCGTTAAATCTATTTGATCCAAAAAATATTCGATTTATCACGATTTGAATCAGACATTTAGTCAAAGTAAAGTTTTAAAAGTATGTAACATTAACGGCGCTTATTTCCGTTTTTCGGGATAAATGTTAGATATTTGCTGCGGAAATGAGAAGATCCATTAACTCGTTCAATGTACTAGGTTCGCGACGCCCTAGGCCGCATTCCGTAGAAATGGCGAAATCTCTAATGTATTGGGTGGCGGTTTCTATCCGCTGGCGGGTACCTTCGATACCCCCAGTGTGGTGAACTAAACCCAGAATTAACTCGGTTTCAGGGGCTAATTTTAGTTTCGAGAGTGCTTCAAAATATTTCTCGTCATTACGGTCGCGGGGAACAGGCATATGGATCCATTCGATCGACCGTTTTGTTCCGACAGTGAACCCGTTTGAAAATTCCACGCAAACGCTCAAATCAGATGGTTCTATTATGTGTTTGTGGCCCGGATCACCGTAACATAAATGGAGGCCCAATTCGACTGTTTGTGGAACAGCGTCAGAAAGCCTGCACACTCGTTCAACTGTACCTTCATGTATATCTCCATAATATAAACCAGGTCCACCACCTTCAGCAGAAATCGGTTCATGTGCAATATCCCACTGTATAGACAATTCACTATTAGGTATTTTGTTAATTAATAGATCTACTTCGGCCAGCATTGCTCTTTCGTAGGCTGGCTCAATAGCAGCTTGTTGTTCGGGATCTATAAATCCTCCGATTACTGCTGCAGGGGTGGGTAGGCATACCTGAAAACGAATATCTGAGGATATAACGCCTTCTTTTTTTAAGCGATTAAATATCTCGTATGATATTTGAGCGGCATCTGCATAACCTAGTTCGCCAAATTCGATATCACCGGGTTGAGTGCCGTCTACCGTCCGATAATAAGGGCGATTGAACTGTTCGCCTCCAGCCTGCATCTGCTTACTTCGTATAAGTTCGATATTAGGGTGAGCGTTGAGCATACCAATTTGAAAACGTATCCAGTTTGCGCGGTCACCAGGTTCACCATCCGGGTAACGTCTTGCATTTACACCGATTTTCTCAGATAGAAACCGAAAGCCAGCCTCAACATCACTCATGCCAAGGCTTCCAACAAAATGAATGCCGCGTTTTGCCATGAATACTACCTCCAATTAAGACCATTGTCGTTTTTTAGAGATAGGCTAGCATGGGCTTTTCTATAAATGAAGTACTGGGTTTTGTTTTGAGTGTGCGTCTAATTCTGGATATGTTCGGAATCGGTAGGGACTATTTGAAGGTGTTTCCTGGTAAAGTATAAGTGCCTTCATTTTTTTAGGATCAAGCCTTTTTAAGGTGAAACAAAAGATTTAGTATTCTGTCTCGGTCTATTTTATAAAAATAATCTAATTAAATAATTGAAAAATATAATATACATAAAAAAATTTAAATTTATCAATAATATTTGATAAATTTTGATTATGTAAGGGAAATCATTGGTACATAAGGATTTAAATTTTGTTAGATGGATGGTGTCTACACTTGCCTTTATCCTAGTAATTGTAGGTATGGTCCATACGCTACCTACGCTGCCAGGTCTTGATCAATGGGCGAGAGAAGTCACAGGCAATCCAATTCTTGCTATTCGCCGATTTCCTTTCGAATACTTAAATCCATTTGTTTTTGCTTTAATGATGACCATCGTTGTTATTAAGCATTCATTTTTTCTTGCGTTTAAACACAAAGGCCGTCTGACGGCCTCCTGTAGTTTAGTCGCCGATGTTGTGTTCATTACTATGGTGTACGCAGTTGCATGGACTTATTTGATGGAGATCGAAGCAGTCTGTATCATTGATCGTATTACCGGTGAAAGAGCGGAGTTAATCGCTAGGGCTTTATTAGCAGAAAAAGAGTTTGCAGAATCGATGGGGTTGCCTTTACCGACAACCGTCGATGACCCTAGTTGTATAAATAATTCCGGTCTCTGGCTTTTCGCCATAGTAGGCTTCGGGGTTCTAGTATTTCTAGGTTATAATATAAAAGTATGGGGTTTCCCTTTAGTCATGGTCTCTATGGCAATGGCATTTTATTCGATAGCCACTGTTTTTATTTGGTATTTTTTCGGCCCGGACGATATTTCAAAGTATTGGGTGACGAAACTGGGGGGAGAGCCTCGCCAACTGACTGATGGATTAGCCAACGTTCGTGACATTTTGACGAATGGGTCGGCGGGCCTTCTCGGGCGTTTTATTAGTATAACAATGGATATCATATTTCCATACGTCATCCTTGGCTCTTTGTTTGGGGCATCGGCAGGGGGGCGCTCCCTGATCAAACTCGCTTTCTTAGTGACACGTAATTTAAGGGGTGGGCCAGCCCACGCTGCAATTGTTAGTTCTGCTATGTTCGGGACAATATCAGGAGGGCCCGTCGTAAACGTTCTTTCCACCGGTGTCTTAACAATACCAATGATCATTAAACGGGGCTTTGGAAGAGCGTTCGCAGGCGGGGTTGAAGCTGCAGCTTCTTCTGGTGGTCAAATTATGCCACCAGTTATGGGGGTAGCAGCCTTTGTTCTGGCAGCTATTACGGCCGTTCCATACAGTTCAGTGATAGTAGCGGCTGCTTTACCTGCTGTAGCATACTTTGGAGCCCTATTTCTCACCGTCGTATTTCAAGCGCGGAAACTTGGCATCGAAGCAAGCGGTCAAATTACAGAAGACATGATTTTGACTCGGGACGATCAGATTAATTTATTTATGATTTTTGCTCCCCTTGCACTTATCCTCCTATTACTTTTAACGCCAAAAGAGGCGGTGACCTGTGGGTGGATTGGAAACCTTTTTAATGTTGAGCAGGTATTCATCGCGGGTGCCTGTTCATCTGCCAAGCTCCCCTGGTTACTGGAGATAATCGAGAACTCTGCAGGAGATGCGAGTTCTGCCGGTTGGTGGGCAGCCGTACTTTTAATGGCTTTGTTTTATCTTGATAAAGAAATGCGCGCTAAGCCGAGAAAACTATTTGATGCTTTGTGCGCTGCCGGTGAATTGTTAGCGACATTGTCTCTAATGCTGTTGGTTGTTGCTGTAATAGATTTTTCGCTCAATTTGACCGGGCTTGCTGGTTACATTGCTGGTGATGTTGTCCATTGGATGCGTGCGACAAGTGAGTCCTTCAGCGGTGGTACTGCATTTATTTTCATATCACTGTTTGTAACAATGCTTCTTGCAATCCTGCTTGGAATGGGAATGCCCACGGTTCCCGCTTATTTAAATGTCGCTTTGCTAATGGGGCCACTACTGGTGGGGCTGGGCGTATCAATGTTTACGGCTCATATGTTCGTTTTTTATTTTGCCGTAGCTTCTGCTATAACGCCTCCAGTCGCGATTGCAGCTTTTGCAGCATCCTCAATAACAAAGACAGACCCAATGGTAACTGGCTTAGCAGCGGTTAAGGCCGGGATTGTAATGTTTATAATCCCATACATTTTTGCCTTTTATCCAGAGTTATTGCTAATAAAAGAAGCCCAATTAGATCCAAACTCCCAAACAGGTGCATTTTTGCCCGGATACGATGGACTAATCCATTGGGGCCCATTGGGCTGGTTGTGCGCGCGAATTGCTCTTGCGTTATATTTTATAGCGAGCATGTTGGCGGCTTTTGATCGCATGCGCATTGCACCCTTTGAACAAGTTGTGAGAGGATTTATTGCGGTAATGTTGGTTTGGGCCACACCTGAAGTCTACTGGGTGGGCATAGTAGGTGGTATTATCGTTATTTTGTGGCATGCAAAAAAGGCTCAAAATATCCAAGTCGATAAGCCGGGTCTGAATACTGCATGAGACGAGTTCAACTATAATCGCGGTAAAAAAATGTCCCCAGTATAACCTGGGGACATTCTATCGGAGCATCAACCTATATCATTTGGCGCACGCTGGTAACTTGTATCCGGCTTCGGTCCAAGCTGCTACGGCCCCTGAATGAAATTTCAATTTAGACTTTCCGCAAAAGCTAGTCTTCTTTGGATCCATTTCGGCTAAACCCACAGATTTCATAAAAGCTGTACGTTTTTTCAATCGATCTAGTGTGTTGATATGCGTTGCGACAATTTTCTTAACCAAATCAAATGACATCTTCTGATGTACTACGGTTGTAAAAGCGGTCCCTAAACCGCGAAGTTTGTCGTCTTCTGAAATCAGTGTCAGAGAATTCTCAAATCCCATGTCCTTACGATTGACTATTATTGGGATATTTCCGGGCACGCTAAAAAGTTTTTTCGCGAGGCTACTCTCCATGGCAGCCTTGGATAACGAAAATGCGCTGACCTTTCCCGCCGCAGTCATAGTCGTGATATAGGGATGAGGCCAAGTAACCGGTAAAATAAAGCCGTCGACCGAGCCGTCGACCAGTGTGGTGGTTAATTGACCCCAATTTTGCTGAACACCCTTGTAGTCTTTGCCGTCCTTTAATCCAGCCGCCATAACACCAACTTGCCTTGCGTTAGTAAGTGCAGCACCTCTTGGCGGCCCATTCCAAATTGATTTCCCCCTAAAGTCTTCCCAACTTTTCCAACCTTTATTTGTGTAGGCAAAACCAAATAGACCACCGGCATTATAGGGCCATAGAGCGCGGAGATTGGAAGCTAATTTTGCACCTTTCTCTTTACCCAACTTCCCATAGGGCCCGACGCCGCGAGATAGAAGAAATGGCAAGATAATGGGTGCTGAAGCGATATCTGTTTTACCCTGAGCAACATTTCGGACCGAATTGGTAAGCGTTTGCCCTTGTGCAACTTGCAAATTCGCTATTTTCATCTCGCCTAACACATCAGCCATGTGTCCCATCACATTACCTGGAACTCCGGTGGCTCCGGCCGTTTCAGCTGATAAGTTTACCGTTTGAGCATAAGCTCCGCCTGACGTCCCTATTGCCGCTAAAAATGAAGCAGCTAATAGTCTTTTCCCAAAGTTTATCATTATTCATCTCCCAAAAAGTGAACTACAATTTATCGCAAACACGGCTATCTAAAACAAATTAACCTAACGTTTCTTATAATACTGAAATTCTGCCCACAAAACTCTCTCTCGTACAAGAGTGTTCCTTCAGGAGTGCGGTCGTCACCTGATGTTTTTGAGGGCTCTCAGAAACAGTGGGGGCCAAGTAAAGCGAGATTATGATTTTTTAGTCCAGCGGGATCAGTGGCTTTATTAACAGAAAACTCTTGTGCCCGGACCGGAATAAAATACTGAGTCGTGAAAAGGTCGGAAGTAAGGGGCCACCGTAGGATGGTATTAATATTTTAATTGCTCTATCACTTACGACTTATCGCTAGCCATACTGATGGGGGTGATGGACTTTTTCTGGGACATAGAAGTACGGCGAATTTTAGACTTTAGCATAATCTGGGAAATCGTCCTGAAAAATGGCTCAGCTCATAAACCTTCCTAGTTTTAGTGGTGCTCATCTAAATTTCTTTACGGTTAATTGGGTTTGTTGCAACTACTCATTCATAAATCCGATAGAAGAAATGGATTACTTCAAACAGAGGCCCTACTGGTTTGTTGGTAGGCAAACCCTTCTTTTCTAACTGATGGATACCTTACCTCGTAGTGTTTAAGGCAGCCCGAGACAACATCTGGAACCGAGACGCTATCAACCTTGTGTTTAGTCTTGAAGACGTAGAATGCGAGAATGGCAGATAAATTAAAATCTCTTGAAACCAGAACACGCTTTGCCACCGGAGATGTTGCATCGATCAATGGGATGCTCCAAAGCGGATCCTTGTCCATTATTTGGTCTCTGCTTGAGATCCAGGATTACCTAAACGTGACAGGCGATATTGCCGAGATTGGCGTTCATCAAGGTAAACTATTTTTGCTCTTGTGCCATTGGCTGAACAGAGGAGAGACGGGCTATGCGATCGACATCTTCGGTCGTCCGGTGGGGTCCGATACCGAGAATATCGATGCGTTGATCGCTAACCTAGAGCAATTCAAAATTCCCGAAGATCACTACCGCCTGGAAATTTGTGATAGTATTGAGCTCTCAGGAGGTTCCCTTAGGGATATTATTGGCGGCGCCGGTGTCCGCCTGTTCAGTGTAGATGGAGACCACAGTAAAAAAGCTGTCCTTCATGATTTGGCGATTGCTGAGTCTGTACTTTCCTCAGAGGGCGTTATTATCGCCGATGATTTGTTCAATGTGTGGTACCCAAACGTGACCGAGGCGGTTTATGATTTTTTTCGCGATCCGGCGGTCAAGGATCTGGTGCCAATGGCGTTTATCTCTGCCAATGGTCCGGTTGAAACCGGCGCCGCCAAACTGTTGATCGCACGGGAGGAGGTTGCCGATAAGTACAAGGCCGGTTTAAAATTGCTTAACCAAGACGATCTAAAACACTGTGATCCATTCGCAGACCATCCTAATGTTCCACATTTTTATTTTTCCGGCCCTCCGCAAAAAAGAGCCCTCGATGAGGTCATGATAGCGATATTGGATGACATCTACCGCTAATTAATCTGAGTAATTTCGTGTTGCTCCTGCCTGTCGTGCAGCATCCCGTTAATCGGGTGCTGACGGAAGTGGTAGTAACAGACTGACAGAACCCATCCGCCGTCCAAAGAGAGCCCGCGCAGAGATCTAAAAAAAAGCAAACACCGTACTCTTTGTATGATACTTGAATGTCTCTATATCTTCGGGCTTGTGTCGAGCGCCACGCTGATGGGATCAATGGTCTTTTTTTCAGGCGTTATGGCGCCTCTTATCTTCATAAAACTAGACGAAGGTACAGCAGGCCAGTTCGTGAGAAGCATCTTCCCTTGGTATTACCTGGTGATAGCCGGGATGTCGCTCATTGGGAGTGTCAGTCTCTTTATCATCCAACCACTTCCGTCTGCAATATTGGCGGTCATCGCTATCGCGGCTTTACTGGCACGCCAGGTTCTGATGCCCCGCATTAATGAGCATCGGGCTAAGATGGTGGGCGGCGATAATGGGGCAGAGAGAGCCTTCCAGAGGTTGCATAGCTTCTCAGTCTGGATCAACAACGGTCAGTTGATCGGCTCATTCACGGTTCTAATTATGCTGGGCCTGGCTAAATTTTAGAGGAAATGTGATCATGAAACAGCTGCCTTACCAGGCTCAAACGGCGACGGGGGATACCTTCGACATTGCATTTCCCCTGCACAGGGAAACAGGTGATCCCATCAAGGTAGAGCAGTTGATCACTGTGTTGCTGAAGACCATTGACGATGAAATAGCTATTACCGGCCCCACCAGCAACGGTGATATCTTGCAAGCGATTGCCATGACTTTAGCGATTCGCTCAGGCATGATTCATGCGCCCTTGGAGTCCAGTGTAGCATTGACGCATGATCTTGTTGATATGGCGTTGGAGGCCTTCGGCAGAGCCAAGGTTCATCGGGCGCCATCTGGCAGAGCTTAATTCTCCTTAACCATAATGACGGGAATAACTCAAGGTCTACAAAGGCTATCTCAGGCGGAAAACTAAGAGAGACGGCGCCACCTTAGGCGGTGTCCAATTGTTGACCTCTCAATTAGAAACTCAAGCGTTTTTTACCTAGGGCCTTTTTTGCTGGGGCTTTTTTCCGGCTGCCATGCTTCTGGTGAATATGTTCGGCCTCGTCCAGGAACCCTTGTGTTTTTCGCCGGGCAAAAATGGTTGTCCGGGCAAAGCGTGCGGCGTCTACATGGTCTACGACTCTCTCAGGATAATCTTCCCCAATTATGCATCGCGTCATTTTCTGTTCCATTAGTGTCATGGTCCACGGCTCATGGATGAATTCATCATTTACTGTTTTCAGTTCCGGCACCCACTGGCGAATAAATTGACCGCCCGCATCTTGATCGTGACTTTGTTTCACGGGGTTGTAGATCCGGACGGTGTTTATGCCGGTGGTACCACTTTGCATTTGAACCTGGTTCCAATGAATGCCTGGTTCGTAATCTGTGAATTTTCGCGCCAGACATAGACCGGTTTCGCGCCAATGGAGCCAGAGCTGGTAAGAGGCGAAGGATGTTAACATCGCGCGCATCCTGAAATTTAACCAACCTGTTTGATTTAATGCGCGCATGCACGCATCAACGAAAGGATATCCGGTATGACCGGTCGTCCACGCTTTCAGTCGCTCCACATCCACGTCTTTTTCATCCCGCATGTCATCGAAGCCTTTGTGGACATTGGAATATTCGAAGCTGGGGTCATCTTCCAATTTTTGGATAAAATGACAGTGCCAGTGTAGCCTTGCGGAAAAGGCTCTTAGGGCGGGACCCCATGTTCCAGATTCAGATCTGCTCTTCCGGCGCATTTCGCCGGCTCTCTTGCGTGTTGCCTGAACAACTTCACGCATTGATAGGGCACCATAAGCCAAATAGGGTGACAATCTGGAACAGCCATCAAACGCACTGTTAGGGCTGGACATCTCCTGATGATAAGCTTGGCCCCGAGTATCCAGAAAATCTTTGAGAATTCGCAAACCTTCTACCCGACCGCCTAATTGCCGGTTGGGGCAAGGATCCGCTGCTAGTCCCAACATGTCCACGGTTGGTATGGGATCAGATTTAAGATCTGGCCCACTCTTCACTTCCGCAGGCAGCGTAATTGGCGGCAATGCCATAAAAGTGTTCCATTTCGATGCCCATCCATCTCTCTCGTCTAACCCTCGAACCACGCCACATTGAGGGTACTGGGCCCATCTGATGTGATTTTTTTTTAACCAACGAGCCACTCGTTTATCGCGTTCAAAGGTCCAGGTATTTCCGGTCTCTTCATGGCTAAAGAGTGCCTTGACCCCGAAACGCGCGTGGACGTCGGCTAAAATGGAGACAACATCGCCGGTCCGAATGATCAACGGCAGCCCGAGTTCCCTAAGAGTGTCCTGGAGATCACGAAGACATTCTGCCGTAAATGCCCATTGCCTGGCTGACGTGTCTGGCAGGTGCCAATAGATAGGTTCGACAATGTAAACCGGCAGTACAGGGCCACCTAGTGCAGCTTCGGTAAAAGGCAAGTGATCTGTAACTCTTAGATCACGTTTAAACCACACCACATTTATTCCTGTAAGCATAATCTGGCTACGGCTTTTACTGCTTTTCAGATCAAAGAAACCAGGGAGGGACTAAATCAGCGTCCGCTCTCAACGCTAGGCGTCATCCTCTCAGAAATTTACAGTGAATTTTAGACCCATGACTTATAGCGGCAAGACTGACCAATCTAATCGTTGCGCACACTGCCATAATTTTCCAGAGAGCATTGATCAAGCGTCTGAGATTGCTGGGATTATATTTTTTTGTTACCTGTGGTTTGGTGCGCGTAGAAAACCGTTTTACCGTTCGCTTAGAGAATTCCACCAAAGAAGGTCCGCGTTATGAGAATAGTTATTGCTTTGATTTTTACTGCAGTTTGTTTTTCATCATTAGAAACTTTAGCAAGGGATCACGGTGGGGGAGGAGGGCCGCCTACGAGGGCACACACGGCGATAACTACCAAACCGGTAAAATTCGAACCATCGAACATCGAGCTCAACATAGCTTCCCAAGTAACGATTGAGATTGATGATGATGAGCGGATGATAAAGTCGAATGGGATACCCAATCATTTAGTGGGCAGGTTTCCCAATTGCGGTAATCCGCATCAAATTGCGGAACAAAGTTTTAAGTTTGAGGTTACCACAAAACCATCGAAAAGCTGGCGTCCCTCTGAGCTAGACTCTGGTTGGGCATTCGGGGTTGCGGTAAATGGAGTGCCTTTTGAGCCACTAGCTGCCGAATGGTGGAAAGGATATCGTGACTCTGAGTGGCGTTACGAAGCTTTGTCAGGGGCCGTTCCATTAGGGCCAGATGAGAGCCAGGCTCATGTTCA
>MDTB01018306.1_pt1 | contig 15111 bp, 9 predicted proteins | sample 811161 | NCBI WGS metagenome assembly MDTB01 (sample SAMN05326650, study PRJNA326480) | marine metagenome | isolation source: seawater | place: Mediterranean Sea | collected 2009
ATTTGCTAACTTTTCCATAAAGTCTACAACGGGGCCGTCAATAGGGCCTGATCCAGCCTCTATTTGCTGAGTAGGGCCTTCGATGTCTCCACTTAAAACGCTTGATATTTCTTCTAACTCTTGTTGCTTAGCAAGATTTGCCTGAAGCATTGTAACATAACTATCTCGCCTAGAAATTGTTGTTTTTATTTTTTCAAAAATACTATTTGGACCAGTTATGGCCTGATCTATGTTGTTTGGGTCAGCGGCCCATATTAGATCGCTATACTGAAAGCCCTTAGCGGTATCTATGCCGGTACCCTGGGCCGGATCTCTACCAAACTGGCTTTTGAATGCATCCCTTATGGCGTTTAGGTTATCAACTGTAGATATAGATGAAGCCGGAGGTCTAATCTTGCCTCCGCTAGACCTGCTTTCAACTGCGGTTAAAAGATCATTTGCTAGCCCCATGTCCTCCTGGAATATTACATCAAAGGTTCCAAGCAGAGTCTCTGTATCTCCGCCCAATACATCTCCATTATCCTGAAAAGAAGCGGTTAACTTTAGGCCATCACCAAAAAGCTCATTATTTCTCTCAGTAATTGATCCCAAAGACGTAGAAAACTCTTTTTGATTTAAACTTAAGCTTTTAACTGCAGGGTCAGAATTTTTATTAAACAAACCTCCGCCAGAACTGTTAAGCTTTACTCCAAAAAACTTAAGAGAGTCATTGCCAGAAAGTCCAACGTTAGGTATAAGCGTTCTGTCAGGGTATCTTCCAATTAAAAGTGCTAACAACACGATCCTAACATTAAGCATGTGCACTTCTCTGTATAAGGATTCGACCCTGCTCTGAAACAAGTTTGTTATAAAGTCTGGCATAGACTTCTTACCAGTCTCTTTTTGCAACCTTAAAGATTCCCTTAAAATTGTTAGAGGAGTCCTATTCCACAGTGGTGGTCTGAACTCTAAATGCCCCTGTGAGTTACAAAAGAATTCCATTTGTAACAAGTTTGTTGCAGACGTTGCCGTCTGTAAAACATTATTATATGTGGCTGAAAACTTTTTCCACTGACCAGAATTATTTAGTTGTAAAATAAAAGGCCTGATGTCAGCTGTATCATATTGGTCAGATACTATAAATAAATTTCTATCCCGATTAAGCCTAACGTCCTCTATTTTTCTCTGTGCGCCGACCATCATCATAGCTCTTGTAACATCGTGATTATCGTCCTCATCTCCAGCAACCGGAAGCCCAGTGCTTCCTCCAAGTATATCTATATTTATACCAACCTGATCCATTGACGAAACGGCTCCATTAAATCTTGTGCCAATCTTTACCTGCTCCTCTATCGCTCTGTCAATCGTTTGTATTTCTGCTTCAAGAGTCGCTATGATACTTCCTGGAGGCACAGTACCGCCGAAGCTAGATCCGGCAGAGTTTGCTTTTTTAATCAAATCTCTAATCCTAGCTCTAAGAGCAACCTTTCTAGACTGAAGAGTCTTTACCTGATTTGAAGCACTCTCTCTCATACCAAATTGAGATATTATTTGCTCAGAAGTAGTTGAGCTAACTGAGAGCATTCTGTATGGTTTAAAATTTCCATAAGTTTCATTTTGCCTTCTTATGGTCTGAAGAACTGATGTTATAGGATCTGTAGGATTAAGAGTGGTTGATGTTCTTGATGATATGTTTTGAGCTTCGAGAGCCTGCTCCATAAAAGACTGAATATTATAGGGCTGTCCCACAATTAGCACGCTTAATATATTTGCTATATCTAAGTTGTTTAAAACACCAGGTCCAGATCCGCCAGCTACAGTAACACTATATTGTTGCGTAAAAACTTCTTGATTTCTAGTATTTTCCCCAAGCGGGTCTGTAACAGAGAATCCGCATGTTGCAGATATAACACCAGTCTTCCACCTGTAAACAAATCCGCTCGGATGCTGCATTACGCTCTTACCAGAAAGGGATCCAAAAGAATTAAACTGATCCTGAAACAAATTTCCCTCTGTAGCATTTTGTCCAGCAAGGATTCCGTCATCATAGCTTAAAAGTCCCGCTTGAAGAAGCTGCTTGTTTTCATAGAGCAAATCTACTTCTGATGCTACAACTTGCCCAACCGAGTCTGTAACTAAATTATATGGAGTTAAAGGATCTAAGAGCATTCCCTTCGGATCAGTTAAAGAAGGCTGGGTTGCATACTGACTCCAGGATAGCCACTCTTTATTAGAATTACAAGTAACTGACATTGTCCAATATCCCTGACTAAAGCTTTCTGATACCTTAGCTACAAAGCCTCCAAAAACATGTACCATCCCAAAAGAATTATCCTGCATCCTTCTTAATTTTTTATACTGCTCAAAAGACATCGCTTGATTTGTATATAACTGATATTCTGCTTTTAAAATTACCTCGTCTATTTCAAAATAAGACCGATCAATAGTTGATTCTGATTGTGTTTTGTTTTCAAAATTATCAAGAGATGTATTTGATCTTATAAATATATTAACAACATCTGGAGGGTTTATTATCTGCTTTCCAAGATAAAATGTTCTCATCCTATCTCTTACATGATCCATGTCCAAAGAAGAATCAATCGAACCTGCTCCCCCTATTTCTAACGCAGCTGATATAACTGAGCCTGCATCCATAGGCGGCACAGAACCTGACATACCCTCTGTTCTCAAACCTCCATTTGCTAGATCACTTAATATTCCAATGGTGCCATTTAAAGCTTCATCTATAGCTGCATCAACATCTTCCTCTAAAACAGTCCCAAGACTATATGGATACTCAAGGCTGAATGATCCACTAGAATTCTTAAGCCCCACGCTTGTGTTAAAATTAGTAAAGGAGCAAAGCTCAATAACTCCAGTTCCCGGACCTGTCGTATAGTTATCAACACTATCAGGATCGACTACCCAAGTTGTTAGGTAGTTATCTGTAGAAAAAGCATTTCTCTTTATTACACTTGCAATATCTTGCATCATAAGATCATACTGGGCTTGAGATGCACTATAATTTATTCCATCTGCAATGTCTGACAGCCAATCTCCAGAAAACATGTCGTTAGAGTACGGTAAATCAAAACCTGTTAATTTTTGCTTTCCAAAATCACTAGATAGGGTGCCCGTTGTTGTGGTTTGATTATATTCTGCTTTAAATTCAGCCCTTTTTCCATCCAGAGTCATTTTGGCTAATGATGCCGAAACAGTTTTTATATAATCTCTATTTGTTAAAGAAGGAAAAGACATTATATTATTACTCTTAATTCCTTCATCAGTTTTAAGGTTTAAAATACCATCATCTTTTACGTCTGCCATCTGAGACTCGTTCAAAAATATAAACTGACCGGTCTTTACATCATATACAGAGTATCCTCCAGGAACTTTTAGTGATAAATCTCTAGTTTCATCTAGCCACATATCCAACCGTTTAGATACATACTCTGATTCTGAATATTGTAAATTATCTATTTTTAGATACTGCCCCTCTCTTAAAAAGGAAGAAAGAAGATTCATGCTGTACTGTTGATTATCTGAGTAGTAATTTTCAAACTTAGTCAAGCTTTCATATGCTCTCATTTGTTGCACCTTGTAAGCAAAAAGAGCTTTTGTTGCCCTCAAAAGCATTTTCTCAGTTTTATCCATATAACTCAAGTTATTAGAGTTAGAAAGGCATGAAAATGCCTTTTTCTTTACTAAAATTGTTGCTTCCGGAGATTGAGCAATGAAATTTCTAGTATCAGGGGTTACTGACAGAACATGATTTCTTTGCATCATAATAGATGCCCCAGTTCCAACTAAAGATGGAACATTTTGCACTCTTCTAAAGTCTACATATATTGGCGACTTTCCGCTATCTACATCTTGTTTAACTTTTTTTAGAGTTTGATTTATATTTTTTAAAAAATCTTTTCTTGCCATACTAAACCTTTACTTATTATACTTAACTAATAAATTATACTAAAATCTAAGAAGATTTTGTTCCCTGATCTCTTCTGCTAGCAGGTCTGTTTTCAGAATCGACTTTCCCTTCCTGGGAAGATTCATCTATCTGGCTTTTGACAACGCCCTCACGTAAAATCGGCCCTGGAACATACCTCGACCTCCTCCCTGCGTAAGCTGCCGGATTATCTGTTTCTACCGGAAAAGAAAGGTAGTCTACTTCTGGATAAAGATTTTTAGAGACACTTGATGGAGGAGCCTTCCTTGCCTCCCCATCGTGATCATATGGACTTCTATGCCATGGCATAAAGTTATCTCTAGAGCCAGTCCTTCTAGTCGCTGTAAATATAATAGTATAATCAAAAAGCCCGGGCGATTGTGCGTTCTCTTTAACTTCCAAAGATTCAAAATATCCTCTAAAAGTCTCTCCTTGATAATACATATCTACGCTTGTGGCAAGTGCGGCCATAGTAGGAGGGGCTCCAAACGACTTTCTTGAAGAAACTGAAGAATCTGATCCTGAAAAAGGCTCAGTAATTATATCTATAGCATTTCCAACTCCAGACACAGCTTGCGAAAAAGCCCCTCCTGTTGCCAGGTCTGCTATATTTGTAAGGGTTCCGGCAAGACCGGTTCTTTCTTGCGATGTTATAGCTGCTTCAGAAGCAGACTGCACGGCTCTCTCAGCTATGGCCCTCTGTCTCTCTGCTAAAAGCTCCCTCATTCTTATCTGCTCATGTCTATATATTTGCCTTATAATATTTATACCTTCAATACCAGAGGAGCCAGTTGTACCCAACATCGTAATCTTGGTAAGCTTCTCTCCCCAATATTGAGTCATAAAGCCTCCCTTTGTTTGTTTTGACTGAAGTATTTTGCCATCAGATATACTAAACTGATTTGGATTCAAATAAAGCTGAACCCTCTTATAAGATTCTTGTCTTCTTTTATATTTTCCATCCTCAGAAAAAGCTCCCATATCAAGGGGCAAGAAGAATATTATAGTATTTCTTCCTATTATAGCCATAACCTTATCTTTCCTCTGTTTTTATCATTAATCTGTTCCGTCACGGAGCTTTTTCATTTGCGCTGCAACCTCTGTAAATATTTCCTCCGCCTCTCCTGTGAGTTGCAAGTTTACTGGAACTCTAACCTGAGCCATAGCCGTAGCTATTTGCGTTGCTATTGCAGCTGCAAACTCTTCTCTATTTACAAACCCACCTTCTCTTATCGCAGCAGTGCTAGCAGAAGCAGCAGCATTAGCTGCAGCTTGCTCAATATTTGCAGCTAACTGATCAAGAGGCATTGTCCTTGCTGCCTCCAATTCTGGCTGTATATCTGCAGCCGCACCTCGCATACCCTGCATATCACCTCGTCCAGATAGCACCGCATTTGCAAGAAAATCTTCTGCATTTTGCGCTCCTGGAGCAGAACCAAATGATGCGGCTATATTAGACCTTGCAGCAGCATCTTCTGGAAATAATCTCAACAAGTTTTGCTCCATCATCTCCATAATTGGGGATACCTCAGCTCCCGCATCCCTAAATCCTTCATCCATCTTAACTCGCTCAATAAAGTCATTTCCTCTTTGCCTAAGAAACTCTGCCAAAAGTCTTGACTGACCAATTATTGCGGCAATTTGAGCATCTGCCCTTTGCTCAATCTTTTCTAACTGAGTTATTGTTTCATCTTTATTCTGAACGGCTCTTTGAAGCTGCTCTTGCAATTCATTTGCTCTATTTTGATCACCTGCTTGTGTAGCATCATCAAGTTGCGCCAAGAGATCTAAGACTGCATTTTGGTCACCTACATTAGTGATACCAAACTGTTGTCCCAATAACTGTTGCTGAGTATAAAGCTGGGAAGCCCTCGTTGGGTCATCTTGAGCCATGTCCAAAGTTGTTATCTCCCCTCCTCCGAATCTTTCAAGCATAGATCTCATACCGCCAGCAAGCTGGCCTCCCAGTTGAGCTTGATTCTCAGAGTTTCTCATTGCAGCCTGAAGAGCTATTCCTGCTCCAAGCATTCCTCCTCCCTGTCCAAGATCAATGCCTCCTGAGTCCATAACCAAGAATGCTTTAGCGTAATCACCTGCAAGATTACCCAGGCTTGTGCTAAGTTTCGCTGATAGGTTTGTTGCTGACTCAATAGGCAAACCAATCCGCTGAACTACATCTCCAAAACCTCTCAGTATTGGCTCTCCAAATCTTGCATTCATACCAAGGGTCATAAAGCTAGTAGCAACCTGGTTTAAACTATCTGCAATACTTTTCATGCTAAGGCCTAAGTCTTGAGACATGCTTGAGTAAGATGCCATCATTTCTATAGCCTCTTGTCCACTCATAGCCTGTTTCTTCATAAGGGAGTTTAGTATATTGCCAGTTTCAGCATTATCTAAACCTGCGGCACTCCCAAGGGTCATCGCTGCAGTAAGAGTATTTGTTTGGCCTATAACCGTATCTACGGTCTGGCCCATGTCTTGCATGGTTAAACCAGTCTTACTAAAAGCTTCTGCAGCGTTTTTTAGCTCATCTGTACTCAAATACATGGCCTGACCAAAATCAGATGCCGGTATCTGTCTAAGGGCATCTCCAAATCCCTTAGCCTCTCCTATTGTGCCAGCAAATCTTTGATTGATTTTAAGCATGCTCTTATCGAATTCCATGTATTCCTTCGGAACATCCATTGCTTTCGACATATTTTCAGCGAGATCTTTTGCCGCTCCTGTGACTGCCAAAAAGGTAGAGTTAATTGTATTTGCCGCACCAGCTACAAAGCTAAATCCCTGACCTAGTATCGGCACACTTCCTATTAAGCCTTCCATACCATCAGTTGAAGTTTTAACCGCGCTTCCTACGGCCTTCAGAGAGTCATGCAAGCCGCCAAGTCCTCCCTCGGTACCTCTTGAAGCTGCATCGAGCTTTCCAAATGCTCCTGTCATTTGAGCCATGCCGTTGGAGACCTTTCCTAAGTTATCCTTTAGTGTGCTAATTCTTTGTTGAAAGGCCTGAAATGACATTTGTTTAATTCTCCGTAAGCTTTATAACACTTGATAAGTTTTTTGGCACCCTAGCGTTTCTGGCGTCTTTTTTTCTATCTGCATTATAATCATCTAAATTAGTATCTTTATTTCTGAAGTTATCAATTTTTTCAGCAGAATCTCTAAACAGTCCGTCTCTGACAAAGTTGTCAAACTCTTCGTCATCCATAAAGTTTCCAAGATCTTCCTGGTCTCTTCTGTTACGAATATCTTTAACTGCTTCAGAGTTTATGAATGAGGCATGATACTCTAAAAACGAAAGCTTTTCTTGATACTCTCTATCTCTCTCAGAGGAGATCATAAGCGCATACCAAGTCCATTGTGCATGGTTTATATTTGAAAATCTATCATCATCTATTGGGCAGCTCCAAACCTTTGAGAGTTGCCAGCGCAGCCAACTTGTGGGCTCCGCGATTATGCTTTTAAATCTTCAACGTCAAACTTTTTAGTTGAGGTCTCTAATAAAGACTCGTAATGTTTAAACAGAGCGTCTATAACAGATACTTGCATTTCTGAAAATAGATTAATTGCCCTATCTATATCGGAAAGATCTTCATCACCATCGTATATTTCGTGAGTTGGAACTCCGTTTATCTCTAAAACAGAAAAAGCTAAAGTTACTGGCTTTGCATCTAGTAGGCCGCCTGCTTCTTGAGAGTTCATTATTCTGCTTAAAAGACTTTTTTGCTCTGCAGCAGTTAAAGTTTTCATTTTAAAGTTATAACCACCAAGCTTTACCATCTTCTGGCAAGAACCTAAATATACAAGATCTTTTAGGTTGGAAAGTGAAAGCTTTTCTTCTTCGACAGTTTCTTGTTCAGCCTTGTTATCCTCTTTTTTTGTCGAAGAAGAAGGATGATTAATTGTCGCTGTTCTTTTTGGCATTTAAGCTCCTATCCTATAAATATACTTAATATTACCGAAAGTAAAAAAAAAACACTGCATTTAAATGCAGTGTTTTCAATTTAAAATCTATATAAAGATTAGTAAGCTGCGGATATAAGACCCTTATAATCAAGAGTTCCTCTTCTTCCGTTAATACCAGCATCTGCAGCAAGCTCAGTTTCATCAGTCTGTCTTCTTGGAATCTCTCTTCCGCCATTGATACCCTGGCTTAAGGTTACAGGCTGATCAACTCCGCCTCTAGTTGAGCTCATGTATTCGCAGTTTAAGCTTGCATCTTCATTAATAAGGTAGTTATCAGAGCTGTACGTTTTGTTTATTTTGTTAAACCAGCAGTTATGGTAAGTTGTAACAATCGCATCTAGCCCTCCTCCCGAAAACTTATCGAATACGACGATATCAAACGGCATTCTTTGGGCACTCAACTGAGTAAAAGAACGAGACATTGCTTCTGTTATTGATAACCCATCAAACATCATTCTTTTTACTGTTAAATCTACTTTTGCTGGACTATTTGGAACATACTCTATAATTCCATCTGTACCAACTTCTGTAATGTCTTTGTTTGTCCTTGTCTGGTTTACCGTAAAGCTTTGAACTGCGCCAACTGGCTCGTCATTTACATAAATGAGAATCTGAGTAGACAGAGAAGTTCTGGTCTTAGCTCCCTCAACATCTATGCTATCTAGAATACTTCCTGTATTTGGATATTCTGCCATTTTTTATTCTCCTAAAATTAAATTATTCCAACTTCAATATCTATAAAGACATAGTTGATTGGGTAAGCTGGTGTGAACTGCAAGAAAACGTTTACTTGTCTTGGGTCAACTTTATCTTGTGAAACCCTGACATTTCTATAGCCCGTAATAAGACCCTGCTGAACCAGGCCGTTGAGAATAGAGCCTGTTCTGTTTGATATCAGCATATTTGTATCTTCACTCTGAACACCTCCCACAAACCCCTTAAGGGAGCTTCTCATTACTTGCTTTACCTTATCTCTTATGAACATTGTCGATATTTCTTCATCTTCTACGTATCCAGAGTTACTTGTAGTTCTTCCTGCAAGAATTCTTCCTCCGCCAGATACTGGCTGAAGAACAGTGGCTCCAACATTTCCTAATGAATTAAGAATTACAGGCCTCTCTACCTTGCTTCTCAAGATTGAAAATCCAGATAAAGATTTATTTGTAAGAGGTATTGCTACATTTTGCTTGCTAGAAAGAAATCCTGCTGCACATGCAGATACATAGAAGCCGTCTAGTGCAATATTTGTACCATTTACGTTTCTGACAATTTCATCAGGCCAGAAGTATACGCATCGATTGCTTGTAAAGTTATCACTGAGTTTAAAGTTTACAAGATCTTCAATATTTTGATCCAAGACCTCTGATGCATCATCACCCTGAATGCCTTCTAATATACCTATATCTTCAACTGCAACCTCTTCAGTTCCGATAAGAGCAGCGGCAGTAACCCCTGCAATAGCCCCAATAAATGCAAGTCTTTCTTTTCTATTTGCCACAGAGCTCATGTTTTCACAATGATTTACTGCAGCTCTAAAGATTGAGGACTTAGCTGATGTTGGCAGGGGAACTACTATCTGCGTATCAGCAGACTCTAGCTTCTCAAAGGCATTAAACCAGTTTGTATCAAAGTGATCTGCATCATTTTCATCTACATACGTTATCTTAAGGCCATCGCCTACCTGCAGCACGCCACTATCTACAATGTCATTGTGAAGAAGAAGTGCCGCATCAACATTTGTTGTATCACCAACATCTTTTACGAAGAATTGTATATCCTTATATGATCCGGCAGTCAAAGAGAGGGTTTTTCCTACTTCATAGTTGGTAACATAAGCTTTTTTATCTGAAGCTACAGTATTTATCTTAATTTCTGCCTTAGCGGTATCATCATCGAATAGCTGCTTTGCAATCTCTGAAGCTTTTGTATACACTGTTCCGTTAGTTGGATGTTCCATGCTGGTAATAACAATTGTAGTCTCATTCGCAGTGGCCTCCATGCTTCCATCTAAATCAAACTCAGTTGACTGGAAGTATACCCCTCCCGTGTCAGATGCTAAATCTGCATCAATTCCATCTCCAAGTATATCAAATCCTGTATTTACAATTGTATAGGAGAAAGCAAAGTCTGAGCTGGATATAAAGTTTGTTTGCTGAGTTGCAGATTCTAATTGAGAGTTGTAAAAATCAACCTTATTAGGGAATATCTGAGTTTCAATACCGTTTCTAACCACAAAGAGGTTAACTCGAGTATCTGCATCAGGCCTTCCTTTTCTTATCCCTGTGATTGGAACTGGAACAATAAATCTTAAATCATCAACTTCGCATGCGGCTGCTGATGCCGAACCAGAAGAATAGCACCCTGCAAAGCCGCCATTACCAAGAGAGTCTCTCTCCTCTATTAGAAAAGAAGACGTTCTACGAGGTATTGCAGGCTTACACTGAAGCGCCAATATGCCAGGTGCACCATTTTCCATGGCCATCTGAGCACCAAGAGATAACGTGTTTGACTCATTTGGAAAACCATGCTTTTTAAACATTTCAGATGCATCAGTAAAGAACTCTGGATCATTTAAATCTGCCTCAGATATGTACCTTACCTCAAGAGAATCGCCCCTTCCTAATGCTCGACCAGAAACATCAACATAGAACTTGTCACCGACCTCAAAGGGAGTTGTTGACTCTTTTATTCCAAGAAGAAGTGTTCCATTTGTCTCAAGCAAGTAAACCGTAAGGTCGTCATCTGCAATTCCATCCGCATAATCAGCCTCTTGAAGGTCTGGGAAGCCAGAAGTTGAATCTCCATATTTATGAATTCTAGCACGCCTTGATGAAGTAATCTTTGTTATAACATATTTGCCCTCTGCTCCGCCAGAGCAAACTACGGCTACTTTTCCTACATCCTGGCTTGAAAATATACCAGAGGATAACGGGTTACCACTAACATCATGGTCTTCTAAGGCTCCATCTATCAAAACATTTGTAGCTCTGACTTCCCACGTTGAAACAGTGGATCCAACGCCACCAAGAGAATCTGTTGTTAAAGTTATTGTTGATTTGGTTGTATCGGTAGAATCTGTAGGCGTGCCTATCGCAATTGACTTAATCTGGTAAGCCGTAGATGAAATCACCAAGTGATCACCGGCCAAAGCTTGTCCATGAGCTATAAGATCGGCTTCTACAACAAACTTATTTGTAGTCGTTGACGTTGTATCGCCAGCCACCAGAGTTGGGACGCCAGTTCCTACGGTCTGGTTAACTACCACCAAGCCATCTGTTCCTGGAGCTACATTGCCGCTAACTGCTCCTGTTGTAATCTTATGGTACGAGCTTGTAAAGGTTCTTGCATTTCCAGATGAATCATAAACCTGACCCGACTTAGAGCCTGTAGCAGTAAAGGTTGCATTTCCAGAAACAGGGTTTCCTGAGGCATCCCTCTTTACAGCAACGCATCTAAGAGTCCACCTTTCTGGCGGAGCCGTAGTATCTAGAACCTGTAAAGTGCTGCCACCTGCGCCAGATGATGTGCCGCAAGTTTCCTCTACAACAAATCCGTCTCCAACGTTTGACGATGAAGCCGAATAGCCTGAGCCTCCCTGATCTTTTATGTACGCTCCTTGCAACTCTAAAGCTCCCTTTGCAAAGTCTAATCTAAAGTCAAACTTTGTATCAAAGCCATTAGTATCCCATAGGCTGTCAGATGAGCCTACTGTTTGCTGTGTTCCATAGAGCAAAGCTCCATTTAATCTAACCTCTGTTCTTCCGCTTATCAAAGGTGCGTTAGAGATTTTAAAATATCTACCGTCACCAGAACCGGTGGGACTATGTGTAGAGTCGCCATCCAGCCCTCCTCCTGCTGCAGAATCAACAAGGGTTTGCTCTCGCAGGCCTTCGCCCATAACACATACGATTCTAACTCCGCCAGGAATAGAAACGCCACTAGATATAACTCTATCTCTGGCAAATGCTCCTGGTTGAACAAAACCTGAAATTCCTGGTATGTTAGCCATTTAAAATCCTCCGCGCTTGCATAATTTCATAAAATTGTTTATTATTAGTAGTTTCATTTTTAACTTTAACTTAGATATTTGTCATCTCTATTATATCATTAAATTTAGTAGATAAAACATCTGCTTCTGTTTTTAAACCTGGTATTGGAGTTAAAGATGGCTGAAATCTAAAAACCATCTTTTCTACAACATTTTGTATTGGTATTTCAACTCTCCACTCTGAAAGAGTACCTATTGTTATATTTGTGCTATAAATATAGTCATTAGCATATTCTTCTGTTGTTTCTGCGCCTATTGCTGTTGACTTTATAAATAATCCACTTGCCCTCAAATCATTCCACAGAACATACTGTAGGGCCATACTAACTATATCTATAAGCTCCTGTAATTCGCTCTGACTTTCAGAATATATTTGCACCTCAAAACTCAAATCCCACATACCGGCATAAACACGATGAGACGGAGAGCTTATAATCTTTGTAACCCCAAGATCACTCTGAACCGACTGAGTCTTATATTTGTAAGTCATGTTTTGATTAAAAGAAATAGGCTTATATGATCCTCCATTAGACTTTATTACAATTGCAGGAAAAAACTTTACTTCGTATCTAAAGGTATCTGATATAAGTATTTTTGTTGAATATTCTGAATCTGGCTCCTGCCCAGTCCTATCTGGAGTTAAGGGGTATCCGAATTCATCATCTCTATATGTAAAAATAGAGTCATTTCTAAAAACTTTTCTAAGCCCGTCTATAAGTAAAGTCTTCGGATGAACAACTGCTGTCTGCTGAACTATGCTGTTATCAGCAAAAAAGCTGGAATAAACAACATGATCACCATTCAGACCTGTACCTGGGGTATTTTGCTCATTTATCATTCGTATCCTCATCCAACACCCTATATTCAATCGGAATGTAGGAGTTGTTGTCTATTATAGAAACCTGCTTACAAAAATGTTTTATTTCTTTAACAAACTTATCTAAACTTTCTAAATCATTTGCATCATCAGATGATATCGAAATTGTTTTTTTAAACATTAACTCAACGGTTATATCGCAATTATTATTTTCTAAATTACCAGAAATGATCTCAGTTGAGTTGCTATCAGAAATAATATTAACTTCTTTGCTCATATCTTTTCTTAGAAAATCAGAAACATTTTTAATAGTTCTGTTTAAAACTTTATTTTCTTTTATTTTTTTATTAAAAAACTTTACTGCAAACATTATCTAACCTCGTATTCATTTGTGCTATCAGGGACATTTATAGTTCTATTTATTGGCCTAAACTTATTATGAATATATTCAACGCCATAATCTCCAGATGGCAAGCGAACCTCCCAATATCCGTCATGATTTGTTGAAACATTCTTTATAAGCTTGCTTCCATCGTCATAGACATTTATTGTAACTCCCTCTATCGGAACCTTTGACTTGTTCACAATATAACCATAAACTTTAACATTGCCAAGAACAAGTCTGTCTACTTTTCCATTTGATTCACTTCTCATAGCATCTGCAGCAGTAGGCATTGGATCAGGAGTTTTTGCTCCAACAGTCGGGGCCAGAGTTGGTTCGGGTGATGATAAAACTTTTGTAATTTTATTATTTAAGTTTTTAACATTTGTATCTATAACTTTAATTCTTTCGTCCAACAGATCTATTCTGTCTAGTATTTTGTAAATTGCATCAATTGCTGACTCTTCTCTTTTTTTAGCTGACATACCTAACTCTCTACGCGTGCTCTATGACATTAGAAACTTCTTGTATATTACTTAAAGTCAGGCTGCCTGCGCTAGTATCTATCAATGAATATGCGGAATTTATAGAGTTTACAGAAGTATTTCCATGAACATTGATGTTTTTAAAAGTATTTGTACTATTTAAATATATAACACCCTTTCCATATCCTATTCCATCGAAATAGCAGTTTGCTATTTCGATGTTTTCAAATACCTGCGATGAATTTGACCCCAGATGTATCGGCATTTCGTTTGGAACTGTAGATATAGAAGTTGAATTTGGAGTAAACTGGCTATGTCCTATAAAGCTTATATTTTTTACAATAAACCTAGCCTTTTGAGACTGTGATGTTTCTGAAGTATCATTCTTTATCCAAATAGCAGCATCTGCTCCAGTTGTCGAAGATGGCGGTGCTATAGATTCATATACAAAATCGGACAGCTCTACTCCATAAATTATGTCCGACGCAGATGCTTCTTTTCCTATTTCAAATACTGGATTTTCTATTCCTGTGATGTTTGAAGTCGAAGCGTTAATATTATATGATCCAGCTCTTTTTATAACAGTCGAGTGGCCAGATCCTTTTATTTTTAAATCATTAGCTATATAAATACGACTAGAAACCTCGTAAGTACCCTCTCTAATGTGCACAGTTGGTATTCCGGCATTTTTAAATATCTTCGGAAACTTGTTAGCGTAATCTACAGCCTTTTTAATGTCTGTAAAATGACCAAGCCACTGGTTTTTAGATACTATAATCTCCTTTGAAACCTTATAATCTATATGATCAATAAAAAATCTAACGTCATGAATAGTATTTGCCGTAGAACTTGTTACATTAATCCAAGCTATATGCAATATATCCTGATCCAAGAAGGGTGAAATCATTCTGGTTGGCGCATCTGGGTCAGCAACCTCATTTGCAATTATTATACACCCAGATCCGTCAACTGCTACATAAAAATTATTTAAATCAGTTGCACTTGTACCGTAAACATACTTTAGTTGCTCTACTCCAAGATACTCAAACCTGACCCCATTTACCATATATATACCGGGTTCTATAGTTATTAGGCAGCTACCATTATTAGCAGAGTTGTCCACAGTTGACACTAACCCGTTTCTAATTACTCCGCATCCTCTAATATCATTTCTTGGGCCTTGTATATACCTTTCGAGAAGTGTTTCAGATATAATTGTATCATCTGTCGTTCCTGTCGTTCTTTTGTCTACAAGCTCAGGAACACCAAGGCCAGACGAGCCAAGCACTAGTCCGAGGTCAGTTGAATAACTTCCGCGACAAACATGAAGAACTTCTCTCGGTGGTTCTTGACGGCCATTTAAAGTAACGCTAAGAGTGGAAACCGGATTTCCAGTCGTAAGAACCTCAAGAGTTACATATGACATTCTATCACTTGAGTATACCTTATAAGTTCCACTCGCCCCAACAAATACTGGCTCGC
>MDTB01072807.1_pt1 | contig 15111 bp, 13 predicted proteins | sample 811161 | NCBI WGS metagenome assembly MDTB01 (sample SAMN05326650, study PRJNA326480) | marine metagenome | isolation source: seawater | place: Mediterranean Sea | collected 2009
ACAAATATATTTTTGATTTAGATTATTTTTTTGATTTTAGAATAAAAAGATTTGCTAATTTGAACATTTGGAATTTATGATTAAGAATAATAAAATAACAATAATTGCTGAAATTGGTTCTGTTCACGATGGATCATTGGGTCAAGCAAAAAACCTTATAAAAGAGGCTGCACGTTGTGGTGCTGATGCTGTAAAAATTCAAACTCATATTTCTGAGGAAGAAACTCTGAAAGATGCACCTTCTCCAAAATATTTTAAGGATGAAGATAGGTATTCATATTTCAACAGAATAAGCTTTAATTTAACTCAAATGAAGGAGTTATCAAGATTTTCTAAAAAACATAATATTTCTTTTTTTTCATCACCTTTTTCTATAGCAGCAGTTAATATATTAGAAAAAGTTGGAGTAAAATTTTATAAAATTGCCTCAGGTGAAGTAACTAATATACCAATGTTAGATAGGATAAGTAAAACAAATAAAACAGTTTTTCTTTCAACTGGAATGAGTACCTGGCATGAAATTCAAAACGCATACAAACATTTAAAAAATAAAAAAAATCAAGTCATTGTAATGCAGTGTACCTCTTTATATCCCTGCAGATCTAATAAAGTAGGACTTAACATTATCAAAAAAATCAATAAAAATTTTAGATATTCCGGTTTTTCTGATCATACATTGACTTCTACCGCTGCTATTGGAGCAGTGTTTCATGGAGTTAATGTTATTGAAAAACATTTTACATTATCAAATAAAATGTATGGAAGTGATGCAAAATTTGCTATGGAACCTAAAGAATTTTCAAATTATTGCTCATCCATAAGAGAAGCAGAAGTTTTATTTAAATCAAAGGTAAAAAAAGTTTTAACACCTGAGTTAAAAAAAATGAGAACTATTTTTCAAAAGAGTATATGTTTAAATAAAAATTTAAAAAAAAATCAGATTATAAGATTTGAGGATATGGCTTTTAAAAAACCAGGTCATGGTATCATTGCATCTGAATATAAAAAGTTTATTGGCAAAAAATTAAAAAAAGACTGTCTTAAAAATGAGTTTTTGTCTAATAAAGTAATTTATTAAATATGAGAAAAATATTTATATTTATTGGATCTAGAGCAAATTATGCAAGTGTTAAATCAGCTTTACTCCATATTAAAAAAAATAAAAAGCTTAAACTTTTTATTGTTCTTGGAGCATCTGCGGTTATTTCAAAATATGGAAATCTCGAAAAAATATTAAAAGTTGATGGTTTTAATATTTATAAAAAAATTTTCTTTTTACTAGAAGGAGAGAATCCTACCACCATGGCAAAGTCCACAGGATTGGGATTGATAGAATTAACTTCTGTAATGGAAGAAATAAAACCTGATATTTCTTTAACAGTAGGAGATAGATTTGAAACTATGGCAACTACATTAGCCAGTGCTTACATGAATATTCCACTAGCTCATACAATGGGTGGAGAGGTTTCCGGGACTATTGACGAGAGCATAAGACATGCAGTTACAAAATTTGCCAATATTCACTTTCCAGCAAGTAAGAAGGCTGCAGAAAGAATTTTAAAGTTAGGAGAAGATAAAAAAACTATATTTCATGTTGGATGTCCAAGATTAGATTTAATAAAAACAATGATAAAAAAAGAGAAAATCACGGAATTTAATAAAAGGATATTTAAAGATGGTGTAGGAGATTTTATAGATTTACAAAAACCGTTTTTGTTAGTTTCTCAGCATCCAGTAACAACTGAGTACAACAAAACTGCCGAACATTTTTTAAATACATTGAGAGCTATTGAAAAGGTTGGAATTCAGACTATTTTTTTGTGGCCTAATGCTGATGCGGGATCAGGAAAAATAGCACTAAAAATTAGACAATGGAGAGAAGGTCATAAAAAGATAAAAAGTCATTTTTTCAAAAATCTCGCAGCTGAAGATTATTTAAAATTAATGCACAAAACTTCTTGTTTAGTTGGAAATTCATCCAGCGGAATTAGAGATGGCGGGTATATTGGTACACCAGTTGTAAATATTGGAACTAGACAAAATGGTAGAGAAAGAGGCCCCAACGTTATTGATTGTAAAAATAATACTCTTGAAATCTATAATGCAATAAAATTTCAAATTAAAAAAAAAAAATATAAAAGTAATAGTATTTATGGTGATGGTAAATCAGGCAAAAGAATAGCAAGTGTGTTAGCAAATCTTAAAAATTTAAAAACTCAGAAGAAAATTCTTTTTTGATAAAATAAACTTAAATATATTTTAAGTACTTATTTTTTATCTCAATATATTGTTTAATAAAATAAGATTAAAGATATAAAAGTAATTTAGATGAAAAAATATATTTATGTAGGCGGTGGATTTGATCCTAGTGACTTACTTTATGTTTTACCAATTATAGAGGGATATATAGCTAAGAAAAAAATTTTTCTACTTTTTAATAAATCAGAACTTCAAAATTTTAGAAATTATTTAAAAAAAAGTAAGTTAAAATTAAATAATAATGAAATACTTAATAACGCAAAAATAATAGATCCAACAAAGATTAGATTTAAATTTTTAATATTTGTTCTAATAAAAATAATAAAAAATATAAATTATTTTTTTCAACTAATATTTAATTTTTCATATAAAGAAAAAGATTTTAAATCCAAATTTAGTCACTTTTTTTGGGATAGCTGCATGAATAATCTAAATGATAAACAATTAAAACCCCCATTCAGAATAAAAATATATAACCTAATAAAATTATTATATTCAGAGGCTGTTTTTGAAAACATTATAAAGTCCTCAAATATTAAATCAGCTTTTATGGGGCATGCAGTATATTCTCATGGGATAGCAATTGAGGTCTTTAAAAAAAATAATATTCCAACATTTGTTCAGCAAAATTTCTGTGTATTTGATTTACCAAGATTTAAGGATAATCATTGGAGTTATGCAAATAAGTTATTATTTAAAAGGATTAAAAAAAAAATACAAAAAAAAAATATATTTAAATTTTGGAAACTTAGAATGTCAGGTAATCTAAATGATGCAGACTATTTAAAAGCATCAAAAATTAGTAAAAATAAAAAATACAAAATACCAAAAAATGTTGTTTTTTTACATGTTATGAAAGACTCACCTTTTGCAACAATTGATAAAACAAGAATTTTTTTTGATTATTATCAGTGGATTATTGAAACAATAAAGATTTTAAAAGATAGCAATGAAATGTGGTCATTGAGAATTCATCCAAATAGTTATCCTTGGGGTGAAAATACATATACTGTAATGAAAGAAATGGAAAAAAAATACTTTAATGGAAAACTACCTTCAAATGTAATAATCGATAATAAGTTTGCATCTAACCTTGAAGTATTTAAAAATATTTCAAGATGTGTAACTTTCAATGGAACTGCAAGCATTGAGGCTTCATGCTATGGTATAAAACCAATTATTATTTCTGATAATGCTTTGTCTGAGGTAGATAAAAATTATGTATTTAAACCAAGAAATATTGAGCAATATAAAAAATTACTATTAAAAGAAAGTGATGATAATTGTTTTATTCAAAAAAAAAATGTGATCGAGGAATCAAAATTATTACTATTTGCAATATATAATATACTTAGTTTTAAAAGGGATTTAAATATTGAGCGATTATTCAGAAATACATCGATAATTAACCGGGAACAAAATTTTAAAAAATTAATTAAAAAAACAAATTTGAATTTTATTCGAAGTAAATTAATTCAAATGGGAAGTTTATTAAGGTCGAAACAAAAAAAAACACTAAGTTTTAAATACATTGATTTATTGAAATAATATTAAAATGTGCAGCATTGCAGGATTATATAACAAAAAACTAAATAAAGATTCTTTACACAATTCAATAAAACAAATGAACAATATATTGAGTCACCGTGGACCTGATAAGTCCACTACATATACAGATAAAAACACTGCTTTTAGTATGGGAATGAATCGTCTCTCCATCATGGATATTAATTCTGGTGACCAACCATTTATATCTGAAGATGGCAGGTATGTATTAATTTTTAATGGTGAAATAATTAATGCTGAAGAAATAAAAAAAGAAATAATAAAAAAAAATATAATTTTTAAATCAAATAGTTCAGATACTGAGGTATTATTTAATTATCTAATTTATATGGATGGTTTAAATAATCTACAAAAACTAAATGGTATGTTTGCTTTTGCATTTTACGATTCTTTTAAAAAAGATTTATTTTTAGTTAGAGATAGATTTGGAATTAAACCTTTGTTTTATTATAGTGAAAACAATGAAATATATTTTGCATCTGAAATTAAAGCAATTAAAAAAGCTTTAAGTAAAGAGTTAGATCTAAATAAAAAATCAATTTCTGACTATTTTAGTCTTATGTATGTTACAGATAATAAGACTATTTATAAAGATATTAATAAAATACCCTCAGGTTCGTTTTTAAAATTCAATCTAAATAAAAATTCCAGTACTATGGTCAGGTGGTTTGATTTTTCTTTTAATGAAAATATTCTGAATAGAACATTTGAAGATATAGAGGATGAATTGAGTCTAAAAGTTCAAAATGCTATAAAAAAATGGACTGTATCTGATGTACCAATATCAAGTTCATTATCTGGTGGTTTAGACTCTTCAATTATAACTAGGATAGTTTCTCAAAGTAATAGAAATATTAATACCTTTTCACTTGGGTTTGAGGAAAGTTTTATTATTGATGAGTTAGAGGACGCTCTTAAAGTTTCTAAAATTTGTGAGACAAAACATAATGAAATTAGAATTAACTCAAAAGATTTATTTTCAAATTTACCATCTATGATTGAGGCACTTGATGAACCTTATGGAGGCGGACTACCTTCTTGGTTTGTTTACAAATATGCAGCAAAAAACTTCAAAGTTATTTTGACTGGAACCGGTGCTGATGAGTTGTTTGGAAACTATGGTAAATGGAGGTTTATTGAAAATTTTAAGTATTTGAAATTAGATAAAAATTTTTTCACCTTCAATAAATTATATTTTGAAAAGAACAATTATTTTAATAGATATGAAAAAAAAAAAATTTTAATTAATGAAGTTTATTATGAAAACAGTGTTGAAAGATTATTTTATAATTTATACAAAAATAAAGACGCTTTAGATCCACGTAATAAAACTTGTTATATAGATTTAAAAACTCAACTCCAAGACGAGTTTTTACAAATGACAGATAGATTTTCTATGGCTCATTCAATTGAAGCACGTCCTTGTTTTTTAGAAAATGAGCTTGTTTCATTTGCTTTAAGCATACCTGCACATATTAGAATGAATAAATTTAATACTAAATACTTAATTAAACGTCTTAGTAATAAGTATTTCCCCAAATCAATGAGTGAAAAAAGAAAAAAAGGATTTGTACTACCAATATCTCAGTGGATTAATTCTTTTTTTTACAAAGAATTTGAATTTTATTTTAACAAAAAAAAAAATTGAGAAACAAAATATTTTTAATCCAAATATCTTAATTGAGTATGTAGAGCCAATGATGAATAAATTAAAAAAAAATGAGAATGATTATAAAACTTCTACAAAATTATGGTCATTGTTAATGTTTCAAAAATGGTGTGAAAATAATAATTATTAAAAAAATTGTAAAAAAAGAATTAATAAACTTTAATCTACTTAATCAAATATAAAAATGAAAGTTTTAATATTAAATCTGTCAGATAAATTTGGAGGAGCTGCAAACTCAACATTGAGAATATTTAGATCACTTCAGAAAAAAAAGGGATTGAAAATTTACTTGTATGTTAAAAAAAAAAATATATCTCATAATAAGATTATTGAACAAAGTCGATTTATATATTTTATAACTAAATTGACTGAGATATTTTTGAAAAAAATCTTTCATTTCAATTCTCCCAACTTTCACTCTTATAATTTAATTCCAACAGATATAAAAAAAGTTATTAAAAAAATAAATCCTGATATAATTCAACTGCATTGGATTGGTCAAAATACTGTTTCAATAAAAGATTTTGCTGTATTTAATAAACCTATAATTTGGAGGCTATCAGATATGTGGCCTATTTTGGCTACACAACATTATGATTTAAAAAAAAAAAATTCAAATTTTTTTTTTGATATTGACAAATACGTTCTCAATCTAAAAAAAAAATATTTTAATGAAAAAATTGTATATATAGCACCAAGTAAATGGCTTAAATTAAAGTTAGATAAAAGTATTATTACGAAAAAAAATAAAAAATTTATAATTCCTAATGTTATAGATACATCATTTTGGAAACCTTTAAAAAATAAAACTATAAATAAAAAGTATAATCCTAATAACAAAATTATTATCTTATTTGGTGCAACACTTATCAATGATCCAAGAAAGGGTTTTAACTTTTTGTTACAATCTTTAAAATCTTTGAAATTAAATTACCAAGTTAATATCTTCGGACACATAAATGATAAAAAATTTAAAGAAAAAATATTAAAAAATAAAAATATTAATTATTTAGGAAATATTATGAACGATAAAGAATTAAGAGATATTTATTCAGCATCAGATATTGTCGTCATTCCATCTTTACGTGATAATTCTCCAAATATTTTGTTTGAGGCAAATGCATGTGGAGTGCCTGTGGTAGCTTTTGGAAATACAGGTACAAAAGATTTTATTATTCACAAAAAAACTGGATGGTTATCCAAATATAAAAATTCCCAAGATTTTAACAAAGGTATTATGTGGTCAATAAAAAATAGAATTTTTCTAAAAAAAAATGTAAGAAGACACTGTATTCTAAATTTTTCAGAACCTGCTGTTTCAAAAATGTATACAAATATTTACAAACGAGTTATTTAAAATATTATAATAAAATAATTGACTTATTTAATAAATTTCAGTCTGCTGCTAAATCAATTTATAAAAATTTAAATGTTTAATATTAAAAAAACCTGGAATCTATTTAATTACAAAGAAAAAAAAAAACTTTTTTTTAATGATTTTTATGTTTTTTATATTATCTATTTTAGAAGTTTTAAGCATAGCAACCATCATTCCGTTTGTTACAGCTATATTCAGTCCAGAAACTTTATCATCAATTAATTTCTTAAGCCCATTTTTAGAATTTATTGAAAGATATGATGAAATAATTTTATATATTTTCTGTTTTGCTTTTTTTTCAATTATTTTATTTAAAAATATATTTTTTTTATGGATTAATAAGCTCATACATCAATATGTTTTTGATTTTAAAGCTGAGATATCAAAAAGGTTATTAACAAAATATTTTCATCAAAATTATCAATATTTTTTAAAAAATCCTCAAGGTAAATTAACTAATTATTTATTATTTGAAGTAAACGTTATATCAGAAAGATATCTTTTATCTTTGTTAATTATTTTAAGTGAAGCAATCATTGTTGTATCACTTATACTACTACTATTGATAAATAAAGAGTTCGAGATTATATGGGTAATTATTCCAATTTTGTTTTTAGCAATTTATATTTTAAAGTTTGTAAATCAAAAAATAAAACAATGGGCAAATGAGAGAATAAATATAGGCACACAGAACTCAGATCTAATACAAAGAATATTTTTAGGAATAAGGGATATTTTTTTTTCTAATAGTGGAAATTACATAATTCAAAAATTTTATACTTTAGCTTCAAAACAATCAAAAATTGACACTGGTAATGCTTATTATTCAAATATACCTAGAGCATTATTAGAAGTTGCTGCAATTATTAGTTTATTATTTTTGATCATTTATTTAAAAATTCAAAATTATAATGATACAGAAATTTTAACTAACCTAACTTTTTATTTTGCAGTAGCGTATAGAATTATCCCATCATTTAATAAAATTCTTACTCAACATCAAAGAATAAAATATAGCACAAATTCTGTTGACCTTATATCTGATATTTTAGCCCTTCCAAATCAAAGAATTATATCATTAAAAGAAAATAAAGATGTTGAGTTTAGAAAGATTAAGATAGAAAATTATAATTTTTCTTATGATAATAATAAAAATATTTTATCTAATATAAATTTTGAAATTAAAAAAGGAGAAATTGTTGGAATCTTTGGAGATAGTGGTAGTGGAAAAAGTACTCTACTAAATTTAATTTGTTTGCTTCTAAAAAGTAAGAATGGAAATTTTTATTTTAATGACGAAATTATAAATAACGAGTCTGAAATAAAAAAAATTCAAGAAATTATAACTTTTGTTTCACAAGATACTTTTTTGATAGATGATTCAATTAAAAATAATATTATTTTTCATAATAACAATGAATTTAATTTAGAAAAATTTAATTATTCGATAAAATTTTCATATCTAGGTGAATTAATAAATTCTATTCAATTTGGTACTGATTATAATATTGGTTCAAACAGCCGTAAAATTTCTTCAGGACAAAAACAAAGAATAGCTTTAGCAAGAGCAATTTATAATTTAGGACAGATATTAATTTTAGATGAGGCTACAAATGCATTAGATGAAAAAACCGAAGAAAAAATTATTAAAAATATTCAGAAATTAAAAGCCCAAACATCAATTATACTAGTATCTCACAATAAAAATAATTTAGCTATTTGTGATAAAACTTATGAAGTAAAAAATAATAAACTAGAGTTAGTTGAAAGCAAAAATTAAGTTATGTCAGGTTAAATTTAAAATGAGTTTGATATTAAAAAAAATCGAATTACATATTTTTATTTGAATATTAATTTTGAGTAGATACCATTATAGTAGCTTTTTAAATAAAAATAATAACTTTGAATAATTCTTATTATTCTTCTTCTTGGATCAGTTTTTAATCTCCAAAACCATTCTAAATTTAGTTTATATAGCAATGGTGGTACAGGTTTTTCAAAATTTGATACTAAATTTAATGATGCACCTATGCATATTATTTTAAATTTTTTATTTTTTTTAGACAAAAATTGAGCCATCATTTCTTGTTTTGGTGTAGGAAGAGTAATTAAAACAAGATCTTTTTCATTTATTTTAGGAACATAATTCTGAATTTCACTATAATCTAACATTGGTAGAGGTGAATTTATAATTTTTTTACCGAAAAATTTTTTTTTTAAATAATCTGTATTCATTTTATTTAAATTTCCAATAACGTGAATAGAATTTATATTTTTATGATTTTTAATTTTTTTAATTAAAATTCTTCCTGGAATTTTTTTTATATTTGGATAAATTTTTTTGGAATAATATCCATCAGGCCAATGATATAAATCTCTATATTGACCAATTTTTGAAACTCCAAAATAACCAAGATAAGCAAGATTTAAAGCAGATAAAACAAAATTTTTGTTTTTTCTAATTAATGAATTTGGAGAATTTATTATTTTAAAAGTTTTATTTTCAGTTTCTCTTTGTTTAATTTTATCTATAAGTTTAAAGTCATAATTAATTTTACTTTGATTAAAAAAAAATTGTTTTGATTTTAGTATAAATCTAAATAATAAAAAAAAATAATTTGTGTAAATCTTTTCATCTCTTAATATTTTATTTATTTCTAATGTAATTTTTAATGGTGCAAGAAAGTTTTTTGTACTAACTCCCCCCATTCTCATTCTAACTAACACTTTATTTAAAAACTTATAAGATATTTTTTTTTCATAAATTAATTTTAAAAAAAATTTAAAGTCAGAGGAAATATGAATTTTTTCATTATAATGACCAACATTATTATAGACATTTTTTTTTATAAATGTTGAAGGGTGAGGTGGCATCATTCCATATTTAAATTGTTTATTAGAGAAGTTTTTATTAGGATAATATCTTAAAACTTTATTATAATTTTTATTTGCAAAATATACTAATGAACCAATTACAACTTCAGTTTTTTTGTTTGTAATAAATTTTCTTAATACATATTTTATCACATTATGATTTTGATAAATGTCATCAGCACCTAAGATACCAATTATACTACCTTTTGATTTTTTAATTCCATAATTGATTGCTTCATATATATTTGTTTTTTTTTTAAAAATTTTTACTTTCTTGTAATGATATCTTTCGATTAACTTTAGAGTTCTGTCTTTGGAACCGCCATCAATAATTAAGTGCTCAATATTTTGATATGTTTGCGCTGAAACACTATCCAAAGTATCTAAGATCGTTCTTTCATTGTTTAGAGTTGGGGTTATTATTGTTATTTTCATAATTTTGTATAAGTACTATATTGTAGTTTATATATTAATATAAAATCGTAATGAAAAAAAAAATTGCATTAATTACTGGCATCACAGGACAAGATGGGTCTTACTTAGCAGAGATTTTAATTAAAAAAGGGTATGAAGTTCATGGATTGAAAAGAAGATCATCATCCCTTAATACCTCAAGAATTGACCATATATATAAAGACCCACACGTTAAAAAAAATAAATTATTTTTACATTATGGTGATCTTTTAGATTCAGCTAGTTTGCAAGAATTGATTTTTAAAATCAAACCTACTGAAGTTTATAATCTTGCTGCTCAGAGTCATGTAGATGTAAGTTTCAAAATGCCTATTTATACATCTGATGTAAATGCAATGGGAACTTTAAGATTGTTAGAGGCTATTAAATCTGCCGGCTTAATAAAAAAAGTGAGATTTTATCAAGCCTCAACTTCTGAACTTTATGGTAAAACAGATAGTAAAAGACAAAATGAAAATACTCCCTTTTATCCACAAAGCCCTTATTCTATTTCTAAGTTATTTGCTTTTTGGGCAGTAAAAAATTATAGAGAGGCTTATGGAATGTTTGCTTGTAATGGTATTTTATTTAATCATGAGTCTGAAAGAAGAGGGGAAACTTTTGTTACAAGAAAAATAACCATAGGTCTATCTAAAATAGCATTAGGTTTAGAAGAGAAAATTTATTTAGGAAATTTATATGCTTTAAGAGACTGGGGTCATGCTAAAGATTACGCACATATGCAATGGAAAATGTTGCAGTATAAAAAGCCTATTGATCTAGTTATATCCACCGGAAGACAGTATTCTGTAAAAAGCTTTATCGAGCAATGCTGCGCATATCTTGGAATAGAAATAGCATGGAGAGGCAAAGGTTTAAAAGAAGTTGGATTTATAAAAAAAATTATAAATAAAAAATTAAATAAATTAAAAAAAGATCAAATAATAATCCAAATTGATAAAAAATATTTTAGACCATCAGAAGTAGACTACCTTTTAGGTGACTCGACAAAAGCAAAAAAGTTACTTGGATGGAAACCAAAAATAAATATAAAAAAAATGATTAAATTAATGTTAGATGAAGACATTAAGAATATCGAAAAAATAATAAATGCTTAAGAAAAAAGTGTATATTGCTGGTCAAGAAGGCATGGTTGGCAATTCATTGAGAAAACTTTTAAAAGAAAAAAGATTTAAAGTTTTAAATGTTTCGAGAAAATCACTTGATCTTACAAACATGTCATCAGTTTATTCATGGTTTAAAAAAAACAAACCAGATATTGTAATAAACGCAGCTGCAAGAGTAGGCGGCATTATGGATAATAGTATGTATATACATGACTATCTTAATATTAATATGATGATAGGATTTAATTTAATTAACGCCTCTTTAAAATTTAATGTTAAAAAGTTTATAAATTTAGGCTCTGCCTGTATTTATCCAAAAGAAGCTAAACAGCCAATAAAAGAAAATTATTTGCTTGGTGGATATTTGGAAAGTACTAATGAAGGTTATGCTTTAGCAAAAATAGCTTCATTAAAATACTGTTCATATCTTAAAAATAAAAAAAAAAAAATTTTATTTCTCTACAACCAGCTAATTTATATGGTGTGAATGATAATTATGATCTAAAAAGTTCACATGTCATACCTGCATTGTTTAACAAATTCCATAATGCAAAAATAAAAAATTTGAAAACTGTTGAAGTTTGGGGTTCTGGTTTATGTACTAGAGATTTTTTATATGTCGATGATTTAGCAAATGCTATTAATTTTTGTATTAATAATAATTTTAAAGAAGATTTTTTAAATGTTGGATCTGGTAAAGAAATTTCAATTAAGAAAATAGCTACAATGGTAAAAAATATTACAGCTTTTAAAGGAAAAATTTTTTATAATAAGTCATATCCAGATGGTACTCCTCGAAGAGTTTTAGATATAACAAAAATTAAAAAATTAGGTTGGAAACCAAAAATAAATATAAATACTGGTCTTAAAATTTATTATGAGTGGTATTTAAATCAATTAAAAAAAAGTAAAATTAAAAAAAAACTAGCTTAAGATGCAATTAGTAATTTTAGCAGGTGGATTAGGTTCAAGGATTTCTGAGGAAACTCGGAATAAACCTCAACCATTAGGAAATATGTGGCAAACAAATTTTTGTTCGTATCATGGAACACTATGCCAGTTTTGGGGTGAAAGAATTCATCATTTGTTGCGGATATAAAGGCGAAATGTTAAAGGATTATTTTATAAATTTTAATCAGTTGAATTCTAATTTAACAATAAATCTTAAAAATAATAAAAAAGAAATTTATAAAAAAAAAAATTTAGCTTGTTTTGAGCATAAGGGTTTTTGGCGTACTATGGATAGTTTAAGGGATAAGTATGAGATAGAACATATTTTTAAATTTAAAAGATATCTTTTAAAGAAATGATTAAAGGAAAAAAAATTAATTTAAATTTTTGGAAAAATAAAAAAGTTCTCATTACTGGCCATACTGGTTTTAAAGGTTCTTGGCTTTCTGTAATTCTTAAATATTTGGGTTGTGAAATTTATGGTTATGCTTTGATGCCAGAAGATTCTAAATGTATTTTTAAAGAATACAAACTCTCAAATATATTTAAAAAATCAATTATTTCAGATGTAAGAAATTTTGAAAATCTTTATAAAAAAATAGAGCTAATAAAACCAGATATAATTATTCATATGGCAGCACAATCTTTAGTAATTGATTCATACAAAAACCCATATTATACATTTGATGTAAATTTTATGGGAACACTAAATTTAATTGAATGTATAAAAAGATTGAAAATTAAAAGATCTTTGATCATTACAAGCGATAAGGTATATAAAAATAGCAATTCACAAAACTTTTTTAAGGAAAGTGATCAACTTGGTGGAGATGATCCATATAGTGCATCAAAAGCCTCCGTGGAAATGTTAGTTAATTCATTTGCTAAATCTTTTTTTATTTCAAGTAAAAATATTCATATTGCTACAGCAAGAGCAGGTAACGTTGTTGGTGGAGGAGATTGGTCTAAAAAAAGATTAATACCAGATTTTTTCAATTGTTTACATAATAATCAAGTTCTTTCAGTTCGAAATTCTAGTCATACCAGACCTTGGCAGCACGTTATGGAACCTCTTGTGGGATATATTTTGTTAATCCAATCAATGCCCTTTAGAAGTAAAAAAATAAATGAGAATATTTCTTGGAATTTTGGACCTATAAATAGGTTAAATTTATCAGTAAAAAATATTTTAAAAATTTTATCTAAACAAAATAAAAATAGAAGATTAAAAATTAATTTTTCAAAAAAAATTCCAAAATTTAAAGAAAACAAAAATCTCTCAATTGATACAAAAAGAGCACGTAAACTTTTAAATTTTCAACTAAAATTGAATATTAATAATACTCTCAAATTGTGTACAGATTGGTACAGTGCTTATAATCAATCAAAAAAAAGCTCTTATATTGTCATGCAGAATCAAATAAAGAAATATTTAAAAAATTACTATTTATAAATATCAATTCAATTTTTCAGATTTCATGATCTGGTAAACTTTCTGGAGTTATCTTTATTTTTTGTTATCTGCAAAAATATCCACTCGTAAGTTTTTTTTAATCCTTCTTCCAAGCTAATACTATAATTCCAATCAAGTGTCTTAGTAGCTAATTCATTATTACTAGATCTACCCCTTACACCTTTTGGTTTATCTAATAAATAATTTTTATTTAATTTCTTAGAATTTGAGATTTTTTCAATAATTTCAATCATTTGATTTATGGATACCTGTTCATCACTTCCAATGTTTAATGGTTCTCTAAAATCTGAATTAAATAATCTAAGAACACCCTCAATGCAATCTTCTATAAACAAAAATGTTCTGGTCTGCTTTCCATCACCCCAAACTTCAATTTCATTTGTATTATTAATATTTGCTTCAATAACTTTTCTACATAAAGCAGCTGGTGCTTTTTCTCTACCTCCATCAAATGTTCCAACTGGTCCATATATGTTATGAAATCTAGCTACTCTAGTTTCTAAGCCAAAATCCTCATAAAAATGTCTACACATACGTTCACTAAATAGTTTCTCCCAACCATATCCATCTTCAGGATTTGCAGGGTAAGCATCAGTTTCTTTAAGCCCAGAGATATCTGTTTCTTGCTGCAAATCTTTATTATAAGCACACGCGGATGAAGAAAAAAAATACTTTTTAATTTTAAAGTCTTTGCATGCAATTAATAGGTTAGTATTTATTAGTACTGATAGCATGCACTCAGCTTTATTGTTTTCTATAAATCCCATTCCACCCATATTACAAGCCATATTAAATACATAATCAATTTTATTATCTTCAAATATTTTTTTACAATTATTCATATCCATCAAATCTAAACTGTCATAGTTTGTTACTTCATCAAAGGTTTGAAACCAATATTCTATTGGTTTAATATCTGCAGCAATAATCTTATTTTTATTTTCTAAAAGTTTTCTTATTAGATGGCCACCTATAAATCCACCAGCGCCAGATACAAAAATTGTTTTATTTAAAATCATGTAAGTGTATTAATATAACATTAGACTTATATGTATAAACCTTTTTTTTCAATAGTTACCCCAGTATATAATGAAGAGAAATTTATAAGCACATGTATTAAAAGCATAGTTAACCAAAATTTTAAAAATTTCGAATATATTATTAATGAAAGATAAAGAAATTTATATATGGGCTTGTGATTTAGACAAATTCAGAGGCGAAGGTATTCTTGCAAACGAGTTTATTAAAGATTTAAGAAAACATTCATCTAAAAAATTTTTAATAGAGTCTCCAAAAAATTATCATCAAAAAATTAATTTCTCTTTTTATAGAAATTACATTACGCCATTCATTGGAATAG
>MDTB01174232.1_pt1 | contig 15108 bp, 12 predicted proteins | sample 811161 | NCBI WGS metagenome assembly MDTB01 (sample SAMN05326650, study PRJNA326480) | marine metagenome | isolation source: seawater | place: Mediterranean Sea | collected 2009
CACCAAAGTGAGCCTGGATGTGAACGAAGGCGTCTCTCTTGGGGCTGCTATTCGCCAATGGCCAAAGGTCTTTGATCAGCTCAGTGTTGCCATGGTGGAGGCAGGTGAGGCCGGTGGAGTTCTTGATGAATCTCTCAAGCGCCTGTCAAAATTATTGGAAGACAATGCAAAATTACAAAATCAAATCAAAGGGGCACTGGGATATCCCGTTGCCGTTCTTGTCATTGCAATCCTGGTATTTCTAGGGATGACGATCTTTTTGATCCCAACATTTGCTGGAATTTTTGAGGATCTTGGGGCAGAGCTTCCAGCATTTACCCAACTACTTGTCGATCTGAGCAAATTACTTCGATCGACAACGGCTCTTTACATTGTGGGAACACTATTAATTATGATATGGCTGTTCGGTCGCTATTACGGCACATACAAAGGTCGACGCACTATTGATCGCCTTGTCCTCAAATTACCTCTGTTCGGCAATCTGATCATGATGACGGCGACAGCTCAATTCTGCCGGATCTTCAGCTCACTGACTAGAGCTGGTGTTCCGATACTGATGTCTTTGGAAATTTCCAGTCAGACAGCTGGAAACACCATTATTTCTGATGCAATCATCGCGTCACGGACCATGGTGCAGGAGGGAGTATTGCTGAGCACAGCACTGATTCGCCAGAAAGTTCTCCCTGATATGGCACTTAATATGTTGGCGATCGGCGAAGAAACAGGAGAAATGGACAAGATGTTGAGCAAGGTTGCCGACTTCTATGAAGACGAGGTGAGCGCGATGGTGAAGGCGCTCACGTCCATGCTTGAACCCGCCATGATTGTTGTGGTTGGAGGAATTGTGGGTTCAATTCTTCTGGCGATGTATCTGCCGATGTTCACCGTGTTTGATCAGATCCAGTAAGTGCTGCAGCCACCGCCTGACCCGCCAACCAACCGCCACTCCAACAGGCCTGAAAATTGAATCCACCGGTCACCCCGTCCACATCCAGCAGTTCACCGGCCAGATAAAGACCGGGACAGCGACGGCTCTCCATCGTGGCCAAGTTGACGTCCCCCAAGTCGACACCGCCGGCGGTGACGAACTCCTCCCCAAAGGGCCCGCGTCCTGTGATCGACAAACTCTGGGCGCAGAGCAGCTCTACCAATTGACGCTCGGCCTTGATCGGCAGATCGGCCCAACGGCGCTCAGCCTCCACAGCGGCCAGGGTCAGGAAGGCCTGCCAGAGCCGCCTTGGCAGATGCTCAAAAGGCTTGGCTGCTGAAAGCGTTCGTCGGGCCTGCTCCTGCCGCCATTGCTGCAACCGCTCGGTCACTCCCGAGCGTCCCAGCCCAGCACTCCAATCCAGCTTCAGCTCACCCCTGTAACGGCTCTCATGAAGCGCCCTGGCAGCAAAGGCTGAGAGACGCAGCGTGGCAGGACCGCTGAGACCGCGATGGGTGATCAACACCCGCCCGGTCTGGCGGAAACGCTGGTTGCCAAGTTTCAGATCGAGGCCCACATCGTCGATGGCGATGCCACTGCAAGCGTTCAGTGCCGGCGCCTGCAGGGTGAGGCTGAACAGCGATGGCACCGGAGGCACCACCTGGTGGCCCAGGGCCTCAGCCAGTTTTCGGCCGCTGGGATGTCCCCCCGTGGCCAGCATCAAGCTGCGTGCATGCACAGGCTCCAGGCCGCGGCCCTCGAGCACAAAGCCACCCTCGGGGTGAACGCGCACGTGCTGGACCATCGCCTTGGTAAGCAGCTGAACACCCGTGGCCCGGGCAGCGTTCTGCAGGCACTGGATCACCGCCTCGGAGCGGTTCTGCTGCGGAAACATCCGCCCATCAGGCTCCTCCACCAGCGTGAGCCCGTGGTCTTCAAACCAGGCGATCGCATCCCCGCAGGCGAAACGACTGAACGGACCCCGCAGTGGTCGACTGCCACGGGGGTAATGGGTGGCCAGTTCACGGGGGTCCCAGCAGGCATGGGTCACATTGCAGCGACCACCCCCACTGATGCGCACTTTCTGCAAGGGCTCAGGTGTTCCTTCAAGCAACAGCACCTGCTGAACTCCCTGCTCAGCGGCAGTGATCGCTGCCATATATCCAGCGGGACCACCGCCAACGACAATCAGATCAAGCAGGCTGGAAGCGGAGGGCAACTCCGTTGTTGCAGTAACGCTTTCCCGTCGGTCGCGGTCCGTCATTGAACACGTGGCCCTGATGACCACCGCAGCGCCGGCAGTGATATTCCGTGCGCGGAATAATCAGTTTGAAATCTACTTTCGTTGCCACGGCCTGGGGCAGGAACTGCCAGAAACTGGGCCAACCGGTTCCGCTATCGAACTTGGCTTCTGAGGAAAACAGGGGGAGGTCACAGCCAGCGCAGTGGTAGGTCCCCGAACGCTTCTCGCTGTTCAGCGGACTGGTGAAGGGGCGCTCCGTGCCCTCCTCACGCAGCACCCGATAGGCATCGGCAGACAACCGCTTGCGCCAATCCTCCTGACTGAGATCCCAGGCAGGATCAGCAGCTTTGGATGCCGCCAAGGCTGGCTTGAGTCGCCAGAAGGGACCGGTCAAAGCAGCGAAGAGCAGCGAGCGTCTGGTTAGAGCAGCAGCGATCTGAGTCATCGATGCAGAAGAAAGGTCAGCCAGATGGTTCTAAACGAGCTGAAAAACGACTGACAGGCAGCATGGGGCGATGAACTCCGTTGAGCCCCATCAATTGATGGGCGCCTATCGCTTCAGCGTGGCGCCGATGCTCGACTGCACCGATCGACATTTCCGCGTGCTGATGCGCCAAATCAGCCAACGTGCGCTCCTGTATTCCGAGATGGTGGTCGCCCAGGCACTCCATCACAGCGATCGCAAGCAACGACTTCTGGATTTTGATCCGATCGAACATCCAATCGCTCTGCAGATCGGAGGTGACGATCCCGCCCTTCTGGCTGAGGCCGCACGGCTGGCGACGGACTGGGGTTATGACGAGATCAACTTGAACATCGGTTGCCCAAGCCAGAAAGTTCAAGCTGGAAATTTTGGGGCCTGTCTGATGGCGGAGCCTGATCTTGTAGCCCGCTGCGTTGAAGCGATGTGCGCAGCCACTGACCGTCCGGTAACGGTGAAACACAGGATTGGCATTGATGATCTCGATAGTGATGCCCTGCTGACGGCCTTTGTGGACCGGGTCGCCTCAGCAGGAGCAAGCCGTTTTGCCATTCACGCGCGGAAAGCCTGGCTCGAAGGGCTCGATCCGAAACAGAACCGAACGATTCCACCTCTGCAGCATGAACGCGTGACAGCGCTGAAGGAACGTCGTCCTCACCTGCTGATCGAACTCAACGGCGGTCTGGAATCACCAGAGGACTGTCTGAAAGCGTTGCAACATTGCGACGGAGCCATGGTGGGCCGCGCTGCATACGCCCATCCACTGCGATGGCAGTGCATCGACGCCAATGTCTTTGACGATTTACCGAAGACGGTCAAGGCATCCGATGTGGTGCAGGGACTTCTGCCTCACGCGGAAGCGCATCTCAAACGCGGCGGTCGGCTATGGGATCTCTGCCGCCATCTCGTTCAACTGGTGGAAGGTGTCCCAGGAGCGCGCCACTGGCGTCGTGAACTCGGCTTAAACGCCCAACGTCGGGACGCAGGGATCGAGGTTCTTGAATCAGCAGGCCAACAACTCAGGGATGCCGGCCTCTAACCATCAATCAGCCCTCTGCGCCGCCATAGCCGGAGTAGTCATCTCCTCCCCCGGTGGAAGAACCACGGCGACGCCGACTACGTCCGTCGTCATAGCCCCCGCCTTCTCCGCTGCTGCTGTCGCGGTTATCGCGAGCTCCATAACTCCGATCCTCCCAACCACGGGCGCCTGAGCGACGCTCACCATCCTGGCCACCACCACCGCCGCCGTATCCGCCACCACCACCGCCGCCACGACGGGGAGCACTCCCACGCGGTTCTGCCTTGTTGATCCGCAATGGACGACCCATCAATTCAGCGCCCTGTAGAGCCTCAATTGCAGCTTCTTCGGCGGCCTCATCGGACATCTCAACAAACGCAAAGCCACGTTTGCGGCCTGTGTCCCGCTCCAGGGGGAGGGCACAGTTCACAACTTCACCGAACTGGGCAAATAGCTCGATCACATCCTCCTGCTCAGCGCGGAAGGGGAGATTGCCGACGAAAATGCTCACTTTTAAGTGGACTGAGTACGAAAAAAGGACCGGAGGGACCTGGATTATCACCATGGGTCCTGGACTTCGAAGGAGAAGCACGTACCTCTGGTCATTTCAGCGTAGACCCGTTTTCGCAACCGGGTCATCCCGGTCGATCATTCGATGCCGAGATCGAGTCGATCCGACCAGGCGATCAGCTGTTCATCCACCCGCTCGAAAGCGGTGCCCCCTTCGCTGCGACGAGCGGCAACAACAGCACGAGGGGCCAGGGCGTCATGCAAATCCCCCTCAAAGGCCGGGTGAAGTCGCTTCCACTCCTCGAGGCTGAGATCCCTGAGCAGGCATGAGCGTTCCAGGCAATGGCGCACCACGGAACCCACCAACTGGTATGCCTCACGAAACGGCACCCCTTTGGCCACGAGGTAATCAGCCACATCGGTGGCGTTGGAGAAATCCTGTTCCACCGCCTGTTCCAGCCGCTCAGGACGAAACGTCAACCCCTCTTCAAACAAAATCGCCATCGCTTCAACGCAGTCCCGAGTCGTGCGCACGGCATCGAACAACGCTTCCTTGTCTTCCTGAAAATCCTTGTTGTAGGCCAAAGGAAGACCCTTGATCATGGTGAGCAGGCTCTGCAGGTGTCCGAACACCCGACCGCACTTTCCACGAACGAGTTCCGGCACATCCGGATTTTTTTTCTGGGGCATCAAGCTGCTCCCTGTGGCGCAACGGTCGCTCAGCCCCACAAACCCGAACTCCTCTGACGCCCAGACAATCACTTCCTCAGCCAGCCGACTGAGATGGGCCATGACGAGAGACGCTGCAGCTGTGAACTCAACACAGAAATCGCGATCGCTCACCGCATCCAGGCTGTTCGCATAAGGAGCAGCAAAGCCAAGCTCATTGGCTGTCTGGCGTCGGTCAATCGGAACTGGCGTGCCCGCCAAGGCGGCAGCACCAAGAGGGCAAATGTTCACCCGTTTGCGGACATCTCCAAGACGATCGCGATCCCGCTGAAGCATTTCGATGTAGGCCAGCAGATGGTGAGCAAGACAGAGCGGCTGTGCCCGCTGCAGGTGTGTGTAACCGGGAATCAACGTGCTGCGATGGCGATCCGCCTGCCGCCACAACGCCGTCTGCAATCGGCCCAGACCAGGATCGAGTTCATCAAGACGACGACGAAGCCAGAGTCGGAGATCGGTCCCGACCTGATCATTACGACTGCGACCGGTATGCAGCTTTTTGCCGATTGGTCCCAGTAAGGCGATTAAACGGCGTTCGACGGCGAAATGAACATCCTCATCCGCCAGTCCCGGCTGAAAAACGCCGCTGGCCGCTTCAGCACGGATCGTCTCTAAGCCCCCGACAATCTGATCCGCCTCGTCAGTTGTGATCACTCCGCAACCCGCAAGCATTCGGGCATGGGCGATCGAACCATCTAAATCTTCCTGGAGAAGCGCAAGATCAAACCCGATCGACGCGTTGAAGCGCTCAATAAAAGGATGAAGTCCCTGCTCAAACCGATCGCTCCAGGTTCCATCCGAGCCACCCGTAACCCCGCCAGCCATGACCCACAAGCCTGTGCCAACAGCTTGTCAGGGCGAGGAGCGCAGACTCACACTCGGCAACGTGACCGCCTCCGGCACCTTGAGCACCACCATCGAGGCATCGTCCTCGAGCTGACGATCAGAACCGACGAAGCGATCCAGCCGTTCAAACAAGGTGTCAAGGATCCCCTGGGATCCTTGACCACTGCGACAAGCACTCTCCAACGCTCGGATCAACCGCGCCTCATCGAATCGATCACCCGTGATTCCCGGTGCTTCGGTGACACCATCTGTGTAATAGAGCAGGACATCTCCCGGCTCCAGGCGAACCTCCCCACTGCTGTAATCCGCTTCCGGCTGCAATCCGATCAGGAGCCCCGCGGCATCCAGACGACTGATATTGCGCCGCTCGGCGCGCCAGAGCAGCGGTGGATTGTGAGCAGCATTGGCGTAACGGAGCAAACGGGTGCGCGGATCGAAATCTGAATAAAACAACGTCACGAAGCGATGCGACTGAGCCAGGTCCTCCTGGGCCAGCTGGTTCAGATCGTGCAGGATGCGATCCGGTGGAAGACCGCTGAGCACTTCAGCGCGCAGCATTCCCCGCAGCATGGTCATCAGCAATCCAGCTGGAATTCCCTTACCCATCACATCCCCCATCACCAGGGCCCAGCGACCTCTCTCGCGACGACGACCCATCAATTCCGGTCGGGTTGGAATGAAGTCGTAGTAATCGCCTCCGACTTGAAACGCGGGCCTGCAACGAGCCGCAAGTTCAACACCTTCGATCACAGGACAGCGATCCGGCAAAAGCTGGGCCTGAATTTCCGCACCGATGCTCAGCTGTCGATCAACCCGTTCGTGGCGACGGGCTTCCTGCAGCATTTGATCATTTTCGATCGCGACACCAGCCAGATCAGCGACAAGCTGGGCATGGCGGCGATGCACATCGGTCCAGACGAGTTCCCCTGCGAGATCAAAAACATACAGACGTCCGCGAGGACGTCCGCGAGACACGACGGAGGTGGCAAACATGCCAGCCCGTGGAAACAGACGCTGGACCAATCGATCCATGTCGAACAGCTGGCTTTCCTCGGTTCCGAAGCCGGCAGCATGGCCGGGCTCGAAACCGGCGAGTCGGCGCAGCAGCTCCTGGCAATCGTCAGCTGGAACGGCCTGCAGCTGATCGCGCCAAAGCCTGCCGTCGGCCTGAAACGGCACCAACAGGGCTCCATCCACTGTGAGCAGCCGAGATGCCACCACTGGAACGAGTTCCAGAAAGCGGTGCAGATTGGTGAAGCTCCGCAGAGCAAAGCCCAGAGACACCAGAAGGTCTTGATTTCGCCGCTGTTCCCCGCTGAGACTGTCGAACAGCTGGCGCAATGACGCCATCGCCTGCGGCGTTGGATTGGCGCTACGCAGAGGCGTGGAAGGATGTCGACGGGGTGGCTTGCTGCTCAAGGCCTGGCCACCGCGGGAGTCGCAAGGTAGCAACGGCTTGGCGTCGGTGCTTTAGCGCCCCGCCAGGAGAGCTTCGACAAATTCAAAGCTGTTGAAGGGGCGCAGGTCGCGAATGCCCTCGCCAGCACCGATGAACCGGATGGGTAATCCAGCTTCCGACGACACAGCCAAGGCAACTCCTCCGCGAGCTGTGCCGTCCAGCTTGGTGATCACAACACCCGTGAGCCCGGCAGCTTTGGCAAAGGCCATGGCCTGCCTCAATCCGTTCTGTCCCTGACTGGCATCCAGCACCAGAAGGGATTCGACCTTCGACTCCGGAGCCAGCCTGTCGATGATCTTGCGGACTTTCTGAAGCTCTTCCATCAGGTTGTGCTTCGTCTGCAGGCGGCCTGCCGTATCGACCAGAAGCAGATCGGCCTGCCGCGAACGTGCCGCTCCGATCGCATCAAAAACAACCGCAGCTGGATCCGCGTTGTCACTGGGATTGGACACCACTGTCACGTCACTGCGGTCACCCCAGACCTGCAATTGCTGCACTGCAGCGGCTCTGAAGGTGTCCGCTGCGGCAATGAGAGCCGAGTAGCCGCTGCGAACGGCCAGGTTGGCAATCTTCCCGAGGGTGGTTGTTTTACCGACACCGTTAACACCAACCATCAACCAGATGTTGAGACGACCGCGTTCGGGTGCCAGCAGATCCACGCCACTGCTGCGGATCGGTTCCTCCAGAAGGCCCCGAAGCTGTTCCTTGAGAAAGCGAATACCTTCGGCAGGTTCGACTACCTCCTGATTCATCCGCTGACGAAGGGCATCAAGCACCTGATCGGTGGCCTGAACTCCGGCATCAGCACGCAGCAACAGGGTTTCCAGATCATCGAGAACCTCAGGCGTGAGCGGGTCATCGCCAAGATTTTCCAACAATCCGGTCACGAAGCCCTGTCGGGTCTTCTCGAGGCCGCGCCGGAGCCGACTCAGCCAATCAATCTCCTCAAGCGACACCTGATCGGCACGGCGTCCCTGCGCTGCAAGAACCTCTGCCGACCAGGTGAAATCCTCGTCGAAAGCACCAAGGGTCGGTTCATTCGACTCGGCAACCGATGAGCTCGAGGCCGGAGCCTCTGTTGGACTCGGCGATGACTGAGAAGGCAATTCAGCAGCACGCGCCTCCTGTTCCTGCTGACGCAGCTGACGCTGGGCCGCGGCCTGCTCGAGAAAGGACAACGCCGGTGCAACTAACTCGGCAACCGCTTCGGAGGGCACGTCATCAACCGTCGACGTCGTTGCCGCTGGCGTTGGTGTGGGCGTTGAATCCGGAGTGGGCTCAGGGCTCGGTGTGGGCTCCGGAGTCGGTTCAGGACTTGGCTCTGGACTTGGTTCCGGGGAAGGCTGCTGAGCAGGGACGGACTCTGATGCTTGCTGCTGAGCCTTGAGACGGGCATAGGCCTCTCGGGCCCAGACCAGCGCTTCATCCTCCGGAGATGACGTTGGAGTCGTCGTCGGCGCTGTAACCGTGTCCGGCGACGAATCAGGGGAAAATCCAGGGTCCTGTTGCGGGGAGGACCCTGTTGGATTCTCCGCTTTGATCTGTGGTGAAGGCGTGGGCTGCGGTTCCCCTGGTTGATCCGCACCTCGCTGGAACCAGTCGAAAACCATCAGGCCGGAGTGGTCGCTGCAGCGTCGTGGAAACGCCTCAAAACACCGTTGATCATGCGACGTCCCTGTTCATCGCTGTAGCGATTGGCAAGTTCCACAGCTTCATTGAATGCAACCGGTGCTGGTGTGGAGAGATCGATCAAATCCACAACAGCCAGCCGCAGAATGTCGCGATCGATTCGCGGTAACCGGGAGAGACGCCATCCCTCCATAACCGAGTCGAGACGTGAATCGATGCTGGACCGCTGTTCCAAAACCAATTGAACGCGCTTCAGGGCGGAACGCCGAATCTGGTCTTGATCGCCGAGTAGGAGCAAACGGGGCAACTCCATTGAGGCTGACAGTCCATTAAGGACTTGCTCCGAGGCGCTCAGCGATGCACGCAGATGGGACCGGGCCGAATCGAGGGTTGATCCACCGCCCTCCTGAAGTTCACTGTCCAGAAGAGCTTGCTGCGCTTGCTCAAGCTCAGCGGCACTGCCATCAAGAGATTCCCGCCAGTGCTGCATCAGGCTGTCGAGTGCTTTCTGAAGCAGGTTCTCCATCGCTGGATGACGATCAGCCGACTTGCTCTGATCAGACACCTGGCCAAGAAGCAACAAGGCCAGCTCACGAGACAACGATCTGGACTGCATCGGATCAGGTTGTTGGAGAGACGGAGGAACGCAGCTGGGCGATCAGGCTTGAAAAACTGCGATTCACCGGTGCTTCCCGTTCATCGGGATTGACGATGCCGGCTGAAATGATCGTTCGGAAGGCTTCCTCGACGGAAATATCGAGTTCTCGAACGGACTGTTCCGGAACCAGCGTGTACCAACCGGTGGTGGGGTTCGGTGCGGTTGGAATGAAGACGCTGAGAAGAGGATCGTTGAGATCGGATTGCAGAGATGGACCCACCTGACCGGTGACGAACCCGACGCTGAACAGCCCCTCTCTCGGGTATTCCACAAGCACCACCCGCCTGAAACGACTGGTGTTGTCGCGCAGAACGGTCTCCAACAACTGCTTAAGGGTTTTGTAGACCGAACCAGCGAGAGGAATCCGACTCAACGTGCCTTCGCCGAACTCAAGCAACCAACGTCCGACGATGTTGCGAGCCATCAACCCGATCAGAAGGATCCCCATCAGTGGAACCGTCAGTCCCAGCGCCAGGTTGATCAGATCCTGAAGCAGAGGATTGAGAGTGATGAATGGGTTGAACTGCTTGGGTATCGACGTGAGAAACGCCAACACAAAACGACTGACGATGGTCGACAGCCAGATCGTGGTTGCCAGTGGGATCACCACCAGCAAGCCTGCGATCAGATCATTCTTGAGATCCTGCTGAAGCCTCGCTGTCAGCGGCAGATCAGGTCTGGGAGTGGACTGGACCAAGGAGCTTCTGAGCCCTGAGTCGGAAGGTTGGAACCAACCTAACCAGCGCCCGGCGCCAATCGATCAGAGAACCGCGCATAGCGCCAGCAGAACGAAGGCAATCGCCAGCACCACGGCACTCCCAGTTCCACCAATCAGCCGTTGACTGGCCGCCCGACTCTGCTGCGTCTCCAGTGATTTGAGCTGTTCATCCATCTGAGCGATCTGCATATCGATCATTTGCTCAGCTGCCCGCTTTTTGTCCTCAGCTGTTGCATCAGCTGCGAGCTGACCTGCCTGGGCGAGTTGTTCCCCAACCGCCGCAACCTGCTTGTCGTCCTTACGGATGGTTCGAGCTTCTTCAAGTGCCTTGCGGCCCTGGTCGATCCGCTGTGCAGCAGGACCGGCGGATCCATCAGAAGAAAGGGACAGGGGAACAGCTGTCAACATCCCGATCGCCAAAACGGCAGACAGCACACAGACAACCCAGCGCAGGGGTGTCAGGCGCTGCTCCGGAAGATCCAACCGGGAGCCGATCAACGCGATCAGGAGACCCATGAAACCCATTGGCGCAATCGCCACCAGCGGTCCGATCACCTGCGGGCGCCTGGTTTCGTCGCTCCAGTCAACCCCCGTGAGCACGGCAGCCATCTGAAGCAGAAGAACCACCACCATGGTGAGGCCGAGCCAGCGGAGCACGGGAGCGAAACGTCCGTTTGCAGTGCGTCCTATATCGGTTGCGGTCACGTGAAGATGCCGAAAAAGCGCTCAACTTTAAGGTCGATGGCCGACGTTGATCCAAGCTCCTCCAAGAACCTGAGCGCCGCCCTGAAAGCACGCGCTCGTGAGGAGGGTTTTGCGCCGGTTGGAATCGCAAACCTGCCGGGGAGCAGGCGACTGCAGATGCGCACCGAAGCCTTGCAACGCTGGTTGAACCAAGGCCATGCAGCGGACATGGCCTGGATGGCTGCCCCGCGACGACAGAACGCCGCACAGCTTCTGGATGGAGCCAGAAGCGTGCTGGCCGTTGGACTCAACTATTACGTCGATCAGCAAATACAGCCCGGATATCTCAAGATCGCTCGCTACGCCTGGGGTCGCGATTACCACCGTGTGGTCGACCAACGGTTGCGACGGGTTGGGCGCTGGCTCTCAGAGCAATGCCCGGACATCCGATGGCGGGTCTGCGTTGACTCCGCCCCGCTGCTCGACAAGGCCTGGGCGGAAGAGGCAGGACTGGGTTGGATTGGAAAGCACAGCAATCTGATCAACAGCGCTCAAGGCTCATGGATGGTTCTGGGACATCTGCTGATCACGGAGCGACTGCAGGCGGATGAACCATCGCGCAGTCTCTGCGGACGCTGCACAGCGTGCATGGAAGCCTGCCCCACAGACGCGATCCGGGAACCGTTTGTGGTGGATGCCACCCGCTGCCTGGCGTACCACACGATCGAAAATCGCAACCCTCAGCTGCCCCCGGCGATCGAGGATTCCCTCGGAGCCTGGGTCGCTGGCTGCGACATCTGCCAGGACGTCTGTCCCTGGAATCACCGCGACCTGCCGCAGACAAGGGAAGCCGATCTGCAACCGAGGCCCTGGCTGCTTCAGCTGACCCGACAGCAAGCTCTCAGCTGGGATGACGCCACCTGGGATCAGCGACTGCGAAGTTCAGCATTGCGACGGATCAAGCCCTGGATGTGGCGGAGAAATGCAAGAGCGGCACAGATGGATTAGCCCCCTACTCTTTGAGCAATGTCTGGCACCCATGGCTCAACGCCGAAACCGTCAATCAGCCTTCGGAGGACTAGCTGCAGCGCTTCTCGGTGTTGGCTTGATCGGTTGGAGCCTGCCGGCTGAAGCTCTGGTTCCCTACGTCTACCTGCCATCGGAAGAGGAGCTGAAAGGGTCATCTCTCGGCATCGGACGCACCGCAGCGCAACTGCTGCAACTCGGCCAGCCACGGGAAGCCGCACAACTCGCAGCCCTCGCTGTGCGCCTTCACCCCGACGACGAACGTCTCTGGTCGGTGCTGGCGGAAGCCCAACTTCGCAGTGAACAGCTGGATGCTGCCAGCGTGTCGCTGGCAAAAGCGAAAAGCCTCAACCCCGACAAAGCAGGACTTTGGTTTGCTGAAGCTGCGATTGCTTTGCGTTCCGATCGTCCGGACGAGGCGATCAGCCTGTTGAACCGAGGCTTGCAGCTCGATTCAAACAATTCCGCTGCCTATTTCGATCTCGGCAACGCCCGGATCATGCAGGAGGAACTGAAGATGGCCTTGCAGGCTTTTGAAAAGGCCACAGCACTCAAACCGGATTTCTGGGAAGCCCTGAATAACCAAGCCCTTGTGCTTTATCAGTTGGGCAATCGCGAGGAGGCGATTCGACGCTGGCGGAAGGTGCTCAGCATCGAAGACAATCCCGAACCGATGCTGGCTCTGGCTGCTGCCCTTTATCGGCAAGACCGCAATCGAGACGAGGCCCTCCGCCTGGCGAAGACCTCCTTGGCGAAGGAACCGAATTATGTGCTGGCTCCCCATCAGGAGGAGCAGCTTTGGGGTACAAAGATCCGTGCCGCTGCTGCTCAGCTGATGGCGGATGAAGAATTGGCGGACACCGTCGAACGGGCGAGAGCCAATGCGACATGGAAAAAACGCTCCTGACCATCTGTAGGCTGAGCGCCTTCCGCACTCGATTCAGCGGACGCAATGGCTGAGGAGCGCGTCCAACCGATCGCCCTGCATCAGGAGATGCAGCGCTCCTACCTCGAGTACGCCATGAGCGTGATCGTGGGTCGGGCACTTCCTGATGCTCGCGATGGGTTGAAACCTGTTCAACGCAGGATCCTGTTTGCGATGCAGGAGCTCGGACTCACCCCGGATCGCCCCTACCGCAAGTGCGCCCGTGTCGTCGGGGATGTTCTGGGCAAATACCATCCCCATGGCGACCAGGCTGTTTATGACGCTCTGGTGCGCCTGGTTCAGACCTTCTCCAGCCGTCACCCTCTGCTGGATGGACACGGCAACTTCGGCTCGGTCGACGACGATCCACCGGCTGCCATGCGGTACACCGAAACGCGACTGGCTCCGATCGCCCACCAGGCCCTCCTGGACGAAATCGGCGACGACACGGTCGATTTCGCTCCGAACTTCGATGGTTCCCAGCAGGAACCCACGGTGCTTCCGGCGCAACTCCCCTTTCTGCTGCTCAACGGTTGTTCAGGAATCGCCGTCGGCATGGCCACGAGCATCCCTCCCCACAACCTTGGAGAGGTGGTCGATGGCCTGATCGCCCTGATCCGCAAGCCCGCCCTCAGTGACGAACGGCTGCTGGAGTTGATCCCTGGACCGGATTTTCCGACAGGAGGCGAAGTCCTGCTGAGCAGTGGCCTGCGTGACACCTACCTGCGAGGCCGCGGCAGCATTCCGATGCGGGGTGTGGCGCACATCGAAGAAGTGCAACCCGGCAAGGGCCGCCATAAGCGCAACGCCGTGGTGATCACCGAACTGCCCTATCAATTGAGCAAAGCCGGTTGGATCGAAAAACTGGCCGAGCTCGTGAACGACGGAAAAATCGGCGGCATTGCTGATATCCGAGACGAAAGCGACCGCGAAGGAATGCGCGTCGTGGTGGAGCTCCGCAGAGACGGAAACCCGGAAAAAGTTCTCGCAGATCTGCAACGACGCACGGCCCTGCAGAGCAACTTCGGAGCCATCCTCCTCGCCCTCGTCAATGGCCAGCCACAGCAGCTTTCCCTGCGTCAGCTGCTCCAAACGTTTCTCGACTATCGAGAACTGACCCTGATTCGACGCACCAGCCACGCTCTGCGTAAGACGGAGGATCGCCTCGAGGTGGTTGCAGGCCTGATCACCGCCTTGAACAACCTGCAACAGGTGATCAGCATGATTCAGGAAGCGGCAGATGCCGCTTCCGCCAGAGCCAGCCTGATGGTGCGTCTCGATCTCTCGGAACGTCAGGCAGACGCGGTACTGGCCATGCCGTTGCGTCGGCTCACGGGATTGGAGCAGGAGAGCCTCCGCAAGGAACTTGAGGATCTGCGTCAGGAACGGGAGCGTCTGAAATTGCTTCTGGAGAACAGAGATCAGCTTCTGAACGCTCTGGTGGACGAGCTGAAAGAACTGAAAAAACGCTTCGCCACACCACGCCGCACACGGCTTGTGGAAGGGGGTGATGAATTGATGGCCGAGCGGGCCGCCAGCCAACGACCCAATACGGAACTGCTGAGACAACAGGCCCTCGCTGCGTTACCGGGAGATGCTCGTCTGCTGATTCAGGCCGACGGTCAGGTGAAGGTGATCTCTCCCCAGGTGCTCGGACGGCTTCACATCAACGAGGCGAGTCCACTTGGTGATGAACCCTCACCGGCGCGTCTAATCCTGCCGATCGAACCCCCTCCGAGGTTGCTGGCAATCAGCGCTGGAGGCCGAGTGGCAACGGTGCGTTGGGAATTTGCTGGTCAACAACCGGGCGTGCTCGAGCGTTTCCTCCCCACAGGTCTTGAAGGGGATCCAGTGATCGCAATCGAACCCCTCCCTCAGGGAGATTGTTCTGATCTCAGCCTCGGATTGCTGAGCATCGATGGACGATTCAAACGGCTTCCCTTGAGCGAGGTCCTGGATCTATCAGGACGGGCAACGAGTGTGGTGAAGCTCAAGGACGGCATCAGTCTTCGCGCTGCCGTGATCTGCCGTACCGGTTCGGATCTGGCACTGGTGAGTGACATCGGTCGAATCATCAAACTTCCCGTTCAGGAAGACTGTTTACCCCTCATGGGGCGTCTGGCTCAGGGACCCATGACGATGCGACTGTTCCCGGGAGAACGGATCGCAGGCGCCATCAGCCTGATGGCAACCAACACAATCCTTGTGGCAACCGCTCAGGGGCGGATCACTCGCATCGATGCATCCCAGCTGCGTC
>MDTB01051468.1_pt1 | contig 15107 bp, 13 predicted proteins | sample 811161 | NCBI WGS metagenome assembly MDTB01 (sample SAMN05326650, study PRJNA326480) | marine metagenome | isolation source: seawater | place: Mediterranean Sea | collected 2009
GTTTATTTATTACAATATGTTACTCAAAAAAATAAATTTTTTATTTTTGGCAATATAAAGAATCAAAAAAAACAACTAATGACCATAAAACTAAAAAAGAAAAGCAACAAAATATATGTGATTTAATTTTTCAGATTAAGGGCCATGGCCCTTTTATTGCTAACGTCATTCCAGGTCTCTGAATATTCACAAACATAGTTTCACCATCAGGAGAAAAGCAGACGCCACAAAACTCGCTACTATTGTGTTCGTTTCTGACTATATCATATATTTCTCCGTTTGGAGTTAAACCTTTAACATAATTAGTCCCTGGACCATCCTCACAAAAAACTATATCGCCCCATGGTGATACTGTCAAATTATCTGGCATTTTCATAATAGATCTGTCACTGCTCTGAAAAACTAATGTAAGACTTTCTTTGTTTTTTTTAGTTTCTAAGACCCATATCTGCCCTAAATATTCAGGACCACCAGTAGTCGCAGAAAAATAAATTTTTGATCCATCTGACCAAATGCCTTCTCCGCGAGCAAAAACTAAGCAGCCTTTATCTGCACCCTGGTATCTCAAATCATCCCCAATAGAATCAACATCAAATATATTGATCCAATGAGTTCTATATTTTCTTCCCACTTCAATTGATTGATCTTTCCAGTTTCTTGAATCCTTAATATTTCTATCTATTAAAGCCAAACCTTGCAACTTCCCTTTCGAAAGATCCCCTCTAACCTTAGGAATGAATTTGTAAAAAATACCATCCTCTCTGTCTTCTGTCTGATATGCATTGCCATACAAATCAAACCCTACAGCCTCGTGGTTAAACCTACCCATTGCTTTGAGGGGCACTGAATTGGAGCTGAAGGGTTTGTCAGCAGCTAATACCTCAAAATTATATCCATGATTTTTTAAATTTCCATTACCGCGCCTAACCACAGACTCTTCACAAGAAATCCAACTTCCCCATGGGGTAACACCACCCGCGCAATTTCTAACAGTTCCAGAAAGACTCATAAACTCCTTTTCAACCCTACTTGTTAATTGATTGTACAATAAATTGGTAGTTCCTCCATATTCAGGGACACTAGTGCCTGAATCGTAAATTATATTCTTGCTAAGATTTTTCAGAAGTTCTTGTTTTTTCCCAAAACAAGGCAAATACTTACTTCTATTATAGAGCTCATGATTTCGAACAATCACAATTCTACTATTGTCAAATTTAAAAGTAGCCATACCATCAAACATCCCAGGAACAACTAATCCATCAGACATTGCATCTCCCTCGTTGGAAATAACTAAATATGAAAATTTATCTGGAATACTAACTACCCCCATTTTCTTATTAGGAATTCCATTGTATAGATGCTTTCGTCTGCTAGATAAAAGTATTTCTACGCCTTTCAGCCCAGAAAAAGCTAGTGAGGCTAAACCAAATGTCTTTATAAATTCTTTTCTTGTAAATAGTTTCATGAACGTTAAATATGCTAAATTAAACCATTAGATTGTTTATAATATATAATAAAAAAATGAAAATCATAACTGCCATACTACTTGCCATGATATTTACATATACGCTAACTAAAAATAGCAACAACCCTATTGAGGGAGATCAATTAATCTTTGTTTATAAAGCAAATTCAGATCCAGCTAGCCAAATACTAGATTTTATTCACAAAATTGCATCACCAGAATCCTATGAATGTAATCTATGCAAAGTAACATATGGAAATTTTTCGATGAAAGATAGGTGGAGTGCATACATTAATTCAATCAATATTCCTGTTGTATTTCACTATGAGGATACGATTGAGAATGAAAGTAAAAGTATAAAAGAATCACTAAAGCCAAGCGCATTTATCAAGCAAGGCGATCAGATAAAAGAGATTCTAAACTACAAAGAAATAAATAAATGTAAAAACTTGGATCAACTGATAAAACTGCTTGATACAAAGTTAAAAAAAGATGCCAGAACTTCCTGAAGTTCAAACAGTTGTAAACTCACTAAAACCCAAGTTGAAAAACCTTGAAATTATAGAGTTCAAGCTTGTTTGGAAGAATGCTTTGCACAACATTGACTTAAAAAAATTTTCCAAAAAAACTTTAAATAAAAAAATTTCCGATATTTTTAGATTCTCTAAGTATATTGTTTTCAAACTAGAAAATGGTTTTATTCTTTGCCATCTAAGAATGACTGGAAGCTTATTTTTAAGAAAAATTGCGCCTGAATCTTTAAAACATGTATCTGCCTTCTTTATATTGAGTAATAAAAAATATTTAATCTTTGAAGATGTTAGAAAATTTGGTGGCTTTAAATTTCTGTCCAATCTCAATAAGGTCAGATTAAAATATGGAATTGACCCTACTTCCAAAGAATTTAATTTAAAATGGTTGGAAAAAAATGTTTTATCTAAATCTAGGCAAATGAAACATCTACTTTTTGATCAATCATTTATTGCAGGACTTGGGAATATATATATCGATGAAATACTTTGGAAAACAAAAATTCATCCTCAAAGGTTATCCAATTCTCTTGGTAAAGAGAATCTTTCGAAAATTCTAACCACCACAAAAAAAATTCTTCATGACTCTATTAAACATCATGGAACTACTATAAAGGACTTTAAGTACGATCAAATGAGAACAGGAACATACAGATACAATTTAAAGGCATATGGCCGAAATGGCCAAAAATGTAAAAGGTGCGAAGACACAATCGTGAAAATCAAGGTTGCAAGTAGGGGCACTCATCTGTGCCCCACATGCCAAAAAATTTAACCTGCTCCAACAATTATATTAACAGCTAAAACAATATCTAGAACATCAATAATTCCATCACTATTAATGTCAGAAGTTGGATAATTAGAACTCTGATCTATCCCAACTACTATATTTATCAATATAACAACATCAAGAATATTTACAATACCATCTAGGTTTACATCACCTAGCAAGCTCATAGTTGAATTAGTAGACTGAACTAGGAAATCATCTAAAGCAGCTTCTACGAGCGAACCACCTGTACCATAATCACCGTTGTTGAATGAGTCCTCAGCAACGAACCTAAATTTCATGCTAGATGATAGCTCTACATAATCAGATACCAAAAATCTTTTTTTGACCCAAGACGCTGAAGATTCACTCGTGCTTTCAAGGGAAGTCCAGCTTTGTCCGTTATTATTGGAAACTGATACGCTCCAAATATCTGTACCTGGGTTGTCACCAACATTGTTTGTGTACCATCTATAGTAACTAACCAAAGCGTCATCCATGCTAGACATGTCATAAGTTGGAGAGAATAAAGTAGTTTTTCCACCATCTATATCGTCAAACCCTACATTGCTTGGATCGTTACCATTTCCCGTAACAAAACAATTAACTCCGCTACTTGGAGTATGATCATCACCTGGCTGAACCTGAGCGCCATTGTAGGTAGTAGAGTTTGGATTGCCCCATTCCCATATGCCAGCCGTTGCACTGTCATCACTATCACCAACAGTCCAGCCTTGATTATTCAATTCAAAACTGTCTTCAATAGCTACGGGTAAATTACCATAAACAAAAAACAAATCAGTACCTTCACCATTAGATGGATACTGAGCAATATCGCCTTCAGAGTTTCCTGCTTCTATGTAGTAATAAACAAGTGACCCATCTTGTACATTCTGTATAGTGCCACTGTAAAGATTTCCAACTCCAACAGTAGCCATTGGAACAGATGACCATCCACTTCCAAAATTAAAGTTAAGCGTAACATAGCTAATGTTGCCACTAAATACATTAATTGAGGCGCTCACATCAATGCCAGATTGATTATACGGAATATCATCTAACATAGAATGGCTAATTGATAATCCAGATAACGCAGTTCCATTTACGAAACTTACCCCCGATCCTGTTGGATCAAGATAATCCCCTACACCGTAGTTAAAAGCTCTATCTAGCCTTCCATATCCATGTGAATAGAGATCCATTGCGCAATAACAATCAGGTGATGGATCACAATAATCTCCGATATAAATGTAACTTGCAATCCCAACCTGTCTTCGATTTTGATCAAACATTGGGGATCCAGAAGATCCCGGGATAACTCTTCCATCATAGTACTCAAACTCCCAATAATTGCTTCCACTTCCACCAGCAATTACATTGCTATTATCTAAAGTAATTTTTTTAATGCCAGCATTTGGATGATGTATTCCAAATGCATCAGATGGCGTAGCTGAACTTTTGTTCCATCCTGTAAAAAAAGGATTATAAGATTCAGGAACATCATTGTTAAGCCTCAGAAGTGCAAAGTCTGGCCCACTATTTTGAAGCAGTAAAGAAGATCCACTCATTGTTTGATTTTGAGGGCCTGATGTTCCAAAGCATGTAGAAGACTGATAATTAAAGTAGAATATATATTGGGAGGCATTGCCGCTAATACAATGGTCAGCAGTGAGGATGTATGGAGTAAAATCATTTGCGGTATTATTAACTAAAGATGCACTACAAAAACCTCCACCCATACTCATATTAACTACTGAGTTGATTTGATCCGCATAACCATCTCCACTTGGACAGGAGACATTTGCATTGCAATCAACCCTGTCAGTTGAGCCATCGATAGAAGGCAGGACATCTGTATAGTCATGCACTATAGTTTCAATTGTCATGCTAGGAATAGTAGAAGCATTTTTTGGAACAAAAACTTCTATAGTATGCTTATCACCCCTTAAAAGTTGAGTTGCAAAATAACCATCTTTGGAATTATTAAAATCTGTAAACTTTCCTATATAAGAATTATTTTCAGTTGAGTAAATATACATTTCTGAATTGTAGGGAAGAAAAAAGTTTTTGTATTTGAAGCTCATCGAATAAGCACTTTCAGATTTTATATCAAGTAGGTACGTAGTACCACTGCTATCCTCAAACTTTGAGGCATCATCAAAAAAATTTATTTCTACATCATGCTCATATCCAAAAACAAGATATTTGATGGAAGGGTCATTTTTTATTTGCAGGTCATATGCATCATAGTCAACACTTTCAGTTATGTGCAGGCTCCTACTCATCCAATTATCTTTAAGGTGACGTGGCTCTCCATCAAAGCTAATTTGACTCATCAGAGAGGAAACTAATAAAAATAATATCTGCATTTTTTTCATGAATAACTCCTATTTTTTTAACTCAAATATTTCTTAATTTTAAGAATTAATACGATGTCAATTAATAACATTCTTGTAACAAACTATTACATGAATTGAAAAGTTATTAAAATGAAAATAATGCTGTTAAAATAAGTTCAAGAATGTCTAAGAAAAACAATGTGTTTGATTATATATTTAAAAGAGAAATAGTTAATGTAATTATTTTATATCTTTTTTTATTTTTTATTATGGCTCAAACAAAAACTCAAAAACATAATAGCTTTGTAGTGCTTGGAGGTGGTTGCTTCTGGTGCATTGAAGCGATGTTTGAAGAAATTCCTGGTGTGCTTAATGTAGAGTCTGGATATTCTGGTGGAAAAGTTAAAAATCCAACTTACAAAGAAGTTTGTAGTGGATCAACAGGCCACGCTGAGGTAATAAGAATAGAATTTGATCCAGAGTCAATTTCCTACAAAGGCCTAGTTGATATGTTTTGGCGAGCTCATGATCCTACAACCAAAAACAGACAAGGCGCAGATGTTGGCACGCAGTACAGATCAATTATTTTATATTCAAGTACTGAAGAAAAGCTCATTGCATTAAAATCACTTGAGGAAGCTAGAGAGCTATTTAATGATGAAATACAAACAGAGATCATAAAATTAGAAAAATTTTATAAAGCAGAGGATGGCCATCAAGATTACTATCGATTAAACCCTACAGCTCCTTACTGCATCTACAATATTTCACCTAAGCTTCAAAAGTTCAGAAAAAATAATAATTAATACCCATAACTTGTATTATTTTTTTTAGCTTTAAAGATATTAAATTAATTGAGAATTTTAATTGAAAAAGGACTTTAGATGGACAACTCAAATGCTAGTATTCCAGTTCCTGTTAATGAACCTATAAAGAACTATTCACCTAATAGTTCAGAACGGGAAAGTATAAAAAATAAACTTAATGAGCTTCAATCTGAGCAGTTTGAAATTCCCGCAATTATAGGTGGAAAGGAAGTTTTTACAGGCAAAACTAAAAACTGTGTTATGCCGCATGATCATAGTCATGTTCTTGGTAAGTACCATCTATGCTCTGAAAAAGAAGTTGTTCTAGCAATTAACGCTGCAACGAAGGCTAAAGGTCATTGGGAATCTATGCCTTGGGAATCACGTGTTTCCATTTTCAAGCGAATGGCAAGCCTGCTATCAGGCCCATATCGAGATTTGATAAATGGAGCCACAATGTTAGGCCAGAGTAAAAATATTTTCCAAGCTGAAATAGATGCAGCCTGTGAATTGATTGACTTCTTCAACTTCAATTCATATTTTTTACAAAAAATTTATGGCGAACAGCCTCTTTATTCCCCTGAACATACATGGAACAGCCTGGAGTATAGAGCGCTTGAAGGCTTTGTGTTTGCTGTAACTCCATTTAATTTTACATCAATTGCTGCTAACTTGCCTGCAGCACCAGCGCTAATGGGAAATACTGCCCTCTGGAAGCCTGCTTCTAGCTCAGTATATTCAAACTACTTCATAATGAAGCTATTCAAAGAAGCTGGGCTGCCTGATGGTGTGATTAATTTCATACCTGGCGCAGGAAAAGATATTGGAAATGTGGTTCTAAATTCACCCGACCTTGCAGGGATTCACTTTACAGGATCAACGCCAGTTTTCCAATCAATGTGGAAGCATATTGGAACAAATATAGGCAGCTATAAATCATACCCCAGAATTGTTGGAGAAACAGGTGGAAAAGATTTTATTATTGCACATGAATCTGCTGATCCTGAAGCATTAATTACAGCAATGATTAGAGGTGCTTTTGAATTTCAAGGCCAAAAATGCTCAGCTGCATCAAGGGCGTATATTCCATCATCACTCTGGAAAAAAATAAAAACACGATACGTAGACCTTGTAAATAGCATAAAAATTGGCCACGTTCAAAACTTCAAGAACTTCATGAATGCAGTAATTGATGAAAATGCATTTAACCAGATTACATCTTACATTGTTGAAGCTTCAAATTCACCTGAATGTGAAATTATAACTGGTGGAACCTTTGATAATTCAGAAGGTTATTTTATTGATCCTACAACTATAGTAACTAGTAACCCAAAATATAAAACCATGGTTGAGGAAATCTTTGGCCCAGTCCTAACAATTTATATATATGATGACTCATTTGACGAAATATGCAGTCTTGCTGATCAAACATCGCCTTATGCTTTAACAGGTGCAATAATTAGCCAAGATAGATCTGCCATAATTAAATCGTCAAACATATTAAAACATTCAGCTGGGAATTTCTATATCAATGATAAACCTACGGGCGCAGTCGTTGGTCAGCAGCCTTTTGGTGGAAGCAGAGCTTCAGGCACAAACGATAAAGCCGGGTCTACTCTAAACTTACTTAGGTGGACATCTCAAAGAACGATCAAAGAAAACTTCCTTCCTCCTAAAAATTTTGAATATCCTTTTATGGATGAGGAGTAAAGTGAATTCTAGATATATTGTTAATTCAGAAATCAATGATCTTAATAGCGTTCTTGTACATACTCCTGGTATTGAACATAGCTATCTTTTGCCTGAGAACACATTTCCCTATATAACAAAAAACAATCAAATCATATCTAATGAAGACTTTTTGCTTTTTGATGATCTAATCGATGTTAAACAGGCTAAATCTGAACATAAAGAATTAAAAGATATACTAAAAAATCAAACCAGTGGTAACTGTCTTGAATTTTCAGATCTATTGAAAGATGTATTAAATCTTGACCATGTAAAGAAAAAAATTATAATCGATTGCGCTATCTTAGAAGAAAATTTAAATGGAGCTTCTTTATCTAAAGAAAAAATTAATACTTTAAAAAAAATGGATCCAAACGATCTAGCTGTAGTTTTAATTAGTGGAAGAGATCCAAAAACGAATACCACCTTCTTCAAATATCCTCTTGTCAACTTGATTTATACAAGGGACATAGCTGTTGTTATAGGTTCATTAATTATTGTTACTTGGGCAAATAAAATAGTTAGAAATAGAGAGAATATTCTTACGAAATATATTTTCAAGTACAATGAACTTTTCTCAAATGAAGATGTGTATGTTTTTAATGACAACCATCCTGGATTAAGTATTGAAGGCGGCGATTTTATGGTTCCCAATGATGAGACTGTTCTTATAGGTGTAAGCGAGCGAACTACCTTGGATGCAATAAAACTAATTTCGCAAAAAATTTTCGATCAAGGCTTTAAGGAGATATATGGAATCGAATTACCAAAAAAACGATCACTAATGCATTTAGATACAGTAATTACAAGCATAGATGAAAGTGAATTTATTGTTTTCCCTCCTATTCTAGAAGGTAAAAGCTATCATTACAATGTACACAGAATCACAGAAAATAGTTGCAATATAATTCCAGAAACTGATTTAAAAAACGTTTTGGTAAGACTATTCAAATCGAAGAGAGATCTAAGTTTGATAAAGTGTGGTTCAGATAATAAAACAAATCAGTTAAGAGAACAATGGACAGATGGAGCTAATGCATTTACTTTAAGCCCTGGAAAAATAATTGGCTATGATCATAATATTTTTACTATTAAAGAGCTTGAAAATAATGGCTATTCTATCACAAAACCTCATGATTTCAATTCAACAAATACAGATAATCATGATAATCTTTTTATTGGCATTTCAGGCCTTGAACTAGGAAGAGGAAGAGGTGGTCCAAGATGCCTAACCCTACCTCTATCAAGATCAATAGATGAATAACAAGCCAACCGTTGTAATTGCCCTTGGTGGAAATGCTCTTTCTAATAAAAAAGACTCGGGCACTGTCGAGGAACAGTTTAAACATACACGAAACAGCCTTAAACCTATAATGCACTTTGTTCGAGCTGGATATAACATCTGTATTACACATGGAAATGGACCTCAAGTTGGTGCTGAGCTTCTCAGAAATGAAATTGCCTCTAAAATTGTTCCACCCCTTCCTCTTGGTATGCTTGTTGCAAACACTCAAGGCGCAATGGGATATATGATACAACAATCTTTACAAAATGCACTTTATAACGAAAACGAAAACAGGGAAGTTGTTACCTTCATATCTCAAATGAAAGTTCAAAAGAATGATCCATCTATAACCAACCCTGAAAAATTCATTGGAAAAGTTTATGACAAAATCGAGGCTAACAATAAAATTATTGAACAGGGATGGGCAATGAAGGAACAAGAATCTGGCTCATTTCGAAGGGTTGTTTCATCACCCACTCCAAAATATATTTTTAATGGCAAATCAATTAAGCACTTAGTTGACTTTGGAACAATTGTAATTGCTGGTGGAGGAGGTGGAATACCTGCCTACAATAAAAATGATGGAACTTTAGAAGGATTAGATGGAGTTGTTGATAAGGATAAAACAGCTGCTCTTATCGGCAGAATAATTAGAGCAAAAGAGCTTTTTATTGTTACAGATGTTGACAACATATATTTAAATTATAAAAAAGAAAATCAAAAAAAAATTCTTTGTACTAATCCTTCTGAACTAGAAACTTGGATTAAAGAAGGTCATTTTCAACGTGGTACAATGGAGCCTAAAATTAAAGCTGCTCTATATTTTCTTAAGCATCATGGTAGTGAAGTGGTAATTACTTCTATAAATAAGATCAAAGATGCTATTAGTGGTAGAGCGGGAACAAAAATAATTAAGGAGTAACTATTCATGAAAATTCACGAATATCAAGCAAAATCTATTTTAAAGGAGTTTGATGTCCCCATACAAGATGGCTATGTTATTTCTAATCTTGAAGATGCAGAGCAAACTATAAAAAAAGTACAAAAAGACTTTAGAACTGAAGATATCATCGTTAAAGCTCAAATTCATGCTGGAGGCCGAGGAAAAGGTGGTGGAATTAAATACAGTAAGAATATGGAAGATGCACTCTATAACTGTAACAAAGTATTTAATATGCAGCTTATCACGCCCCAGACAGATAAAAAGGGGCAAAAAGTAAGAAAAATTATGATCACTGAGGCTTTTGATATTAAAAATGAGTTTTATGTTGCACTAACCTTAGACAGGTCTCTATCAATGGATGTTTTTATGGTTTCTACAGAGGGAGGAATGGATATTGAGGAGGTGGCGAAAGACACTCCAGAAAAGATTAGGAAAGTCTGGGTAAACCCAACTGTTGGTTTCAGATCGTTTCAAGCGCAATATCTAGCTTCCATTCTAAATTTAGAAAATTCATTAGAAAAGAATGTTGTAACTGTTTTAAAAAATATTTATAGATGCTACAAAGCAAACGATGCTTCTTTAGTTGAAATAAATCCTCTTATTGAATCGCACGATGGCAAAATTATTGCTCTTGATGCAAAGTTTAATATGGATCAAAATGCTTTGTATAGAAACAAATTAATTTCTGATATGAGGGACATACATGAAGAAGATCCTACTGAAGCTGAAGCTAGTAAATTTGGTTTGAATTATATTAAGCTTGATGGTAACGTTGGATGCATGGTTAACGGCGCAGGATTGGCTATGGCAACGATGGATATTATTAAAACCCACGGTGGTGAACCAGCAAATTTTTTAGATGTTGGCGGTGCAGCTAATGTTGATACAGTAAAAAATGGATTTAAAATTATTCTATCAGATCCCAATGTAAAGTCTATCTTAATTAATATTTTTGGTGGAATAGTAAGATGTGACAGGGTAGCAAATGGAGTTGTCCAAGCAGTAAGTGAGCTAGATCTTAAGGTTCCAGTTATTGTGAGATTAGAAGGTACAAACAACGTAGAAGCTAAAAAAATATTGTCTGATTCTGGGTTGGATATTATCCCAGCAACAACCATGAACGATGCTGCAACCAAAGCAGTCAACGCAACCATTTAAAAGAGGAATTTCAAATGTCTATACTTGTAAATAATAAATCACGTATACTAATTCAAGGTATCACTGGCAACGAGGGAACTTTCCATGGTGATCAAATGATTGAATATGGAACAAACGTTGTTGCAGGTGTAACTCCTGGCAAGGGTGGTCAAACAGCCCTTTCAAATAACTGTCCAATTTTTAATACAGTTCAAGAAGCTAAAAATGCTACACATGCAAATACATCTATAATTTTTGTTCCACCTAGATTTGCAGCTGAGGCTGTAATTGAATCAATTCTAGCTAAAATTGATTTAGTTGTATGTATAACAGAAGGTATTCCAGTAAATGATATGATAGAAGTTAAGAACTTATTAAAAAATTCAACTACTAAGATGATTGGCCCAAACTGTCCAGGTATAATTACTGTTGATGAGTGTAAAGTTGGAATCATGCCAGGCTTCATATGTAAAAAAGGTTCTATAGGAGTTGTTTCAAAATCAGGAACTTTGACTTACGAAGCTATAGATCAAATAGTAAAACAAGATCTAGGTATTACAACTGCCATTGGTATTGGAGGTGATTCTATCATAGGGACTGATATGAAAACTGCTCTTGAATTATTTCAAAATGATGAAAAAACTCAAGGTGTTGTTATTATTGGTGAAATTGGTGGAGAGATGGAAGTAGAGGCAGCTAAATGGGCAAAAAACAATATGACAAAGCCTGTTGTTGGCTTCATAGCAGGTCAAACCGCTCCAAAGGGCAGACGTATGGGTCATGCTGGAGCAATTGTTTCTGGTGGCAATGAAACTGCAGAAGCAAAAATGAAAATTTTATCTGAATGTGGCATAAATGTATGTAATTCAGTTGCTGAAATCGGAGATAAAATGAAACAAGTTCTAAAATAAGATTAAACAATAAATCACTATAAGGATTGAAGATGAAAAATAGAACATTTGCAATAATAAAACCTGATGCTGTAAAAAATGGAGACACTGGAAAGATCTATGATCGTATAATTCAAGCAAACTTTGAAATTTTAGCCTCCAAACTAGTTAGTCTATCTATGGCGCAAGCTAAATCATTCTATGGTGTGCACCATGACAAGCCTTTTTTTGGAGAACTTACAGACTTTATGTGCTCAGGTAAATGTATGGTTCTTGCTTTAGAAAAAGAAAATGCAGTTGCAAGCTGGAGGGAAACCATTGGAGCCACCAACCCTAATGATTCAAAGGAAGGAACTATTCGAAAAGACTTTGCTACAAGTGTACAGGAAAATGCAGTGCATGGATCAGACTCAGATGAGAATGCAGCAAAGGAAATATCCTTTTTCTTTTCAGAATCTGAACTTATTTAGTTATATTTTAATATTATGAATTATTTCAAGTTTAGTTTATTTACACTATTTATACTTGCCTTTTTTGGATGCAATAACGATTCAGAGAAATCAATAAGTATTCCTGTGAATAGCACTATAAAGGTCTATTCAACAAATTATAGCGATCAAAAAGATGATTTATTGTTTTTTTGGACCCCTCCAATTGGGCCAAAAAATAGTAATCCAACTTTTAAATATAGTGGATATCATAATGATACTATGATATTCACACCTCATTCAATTGGTATTTATAAAATTGTACTATCTATTGAAAATATGGAGAGTATTACACTTGATGAAGTTGAGTTTTATTACAACATTACTGAGAATCAATTTAATGACAATACGAAAAAAAATAGTAATGAACAAAGAGTTGAAAAAAAAGAAAAAGTTAAGACTAAGTTACTTGTAAATAAAAAAAATAATGCTTCAGTTAAAGAAAAGCCTCTCCCCCCTAAGAAAAAAACTAAAAAAGTCAAAATAGCTAAACCTAATAAATACGTTGTTCAAGTTGGGGCATGGCCAAGCATTGAGCAAGCCAAGATTGATCAAAAAGAGCTATATGAGGAAGGCTTTGATGCATATATTGAAAAATATTTTTTTGAAAAACGTCAATCCTTTTGGTATAGAGTTAGGATCGGTGATTTCGACAACAAATCTAAAGCAGAAGAGGTTAAAAGAAGAGTTGATAAAATCAGACCATCAAAAAGCTGGCTAACTAAAAAATAATTTTAATAATACAAAATGGAAAAGAGTAATAAAGAATTTAGAAGTTTACTCTTTTTACACTTGGATGGTATTTCTCTCTTATATTCTCTTTTTGCACTAAGTAATACCTCTGTTATTAAACTGCTTAGTAATGAAAAATCTATAAATCTCAAAAATCAAAATTTTAAAAAATTTAATATAGGTTACTTGAATGTTGCCCTTAGAATATTACATTCTCAGGGTATTTTGGATTATTCCTCTAACAACAAGTATAATTTAACATCTTATGGTCAAAAAATTTTTGCAAACATCTCTCAATACAACTATTTCTCTAAGTATATAGATCTTTTTACTGATCTTTCAAATTCAAAGCTAACTGATGCTGGTTGGAAACAATATCTATCTTTAATTAAAGACTATAAGATCCAACACAAAGCTTTAAATCCAACAATTTGTTCAAAACACATAGAAGGACTATTGATCTCCCCTCTGCTAGTACATATTGGTTTAAATCAAGCTTCAGATCTTAATCTTAACTCAAATAAAAATCTTGATAAAAACTTCAATAATTTTATTTACAAATCCCTTTATGATCTAGAACTTACTGATTCTAAAAATAATAAAACTTTAAAAGGATCCTTCTTTTTAAAAAGAACTGCAGCCTATGGTGTTACAGTTTCTTATCTGCCAACATTCAAGCAAATTGAGACTCTCTTTATTGGTGATCCAAATAATTTGTGGTTGAGAAATAAACTAGGCCAAGAAACTCATGTAAACAGAAGTATGAATGTTTGGGGAAGTGGAGGATCTCATAAAATTTACTTCCAAAAAATTGATGAAATCATTATTGATATCTTTAATAAAGATATTGAAAATCAACCTTCAGGAATTGCAGATATGGGATGTGGAGATGGGTCATTTCTTAAACATCTATACTATCTAATTAAAGAAAAAACACTTAGAGGTAAGCACCTCAGCAAATATCCCCTTGAGATTGTAGGTGCTGACTTCAATCAAGATGCAATTGATGCTACCAAGCTTAATTTAGAACGCAAAGGGATTAAACATAAAATTATATTTGGTAGTATTAATGAACCAAATACTTTTGCTAAGGATCTCAAATCAAAGTTCAACCTTAATTTAAGTGATTTTTTAAGTGTAAGATCATTTCTAGATCATAACCGAATTTTTGAACCAACAAAACCCTTTAAAGTAAATAGACCAATTTCTGAATCTACTGGAGCATATTCCAATAAAGGAGTTTTGATTAGTAGCCAAGAGATAACATTTAACCTAATCAATCATTTTAAAAAATGGCAGCCCTATATATCAAAATTTGGATTAATCATACTGGAGTTACATACCATTTCTCCAAAACTTACATTTAAAAATATTGGCAAGACTATTGCAACTGCATACGATGCCACTCATGGATATTCAGATCAGTATATTGTAGAGCATGATGTATTTTTAGACTCTGCCATGGAAGCTGGTATGATTCCGATACTAGATTACCAATTCCTTTTCCCATCTAAAGATTTAGCAACTGTTAGCGTAAACTATTTTATTAGCTAGTAAACAAAAGGTATAAATAGATAGCTTTTTTCCTTATACTCTTGAAAACCATCATACCTTGATAAAGATAGATCCTTCTTAACCATGTTTGGGTACCATACAACTACAACAATTAAAAATAGAATCAAAATTGGTAACCAATGATCAGAAAGCATAGCAAAACTTAAATATATCAATAATTCACCAAAATAGTTTATGTTTCTTGAGTATTTGAACATATTACCAGTTATTAGCTTTTTGGGCCTAAGTTTGAGGTGAGTGTATTTGTACATATCTGATGAAAAATGAATAAAAACTCCAAAAATATACATCGTAATAATTCCAAAAATTCGTGGATAAGTTATAGATACAGGTTCCCCCCCATTAAAATAACCAGAGTTAATTAAAAAAGGACTAACCCAATACAAGAACATGCCAAAAAATAAGTATAAACCATACCAA
>MDTB01121068.1_pt1 | contig 15104 bp, 14 predicted proteins | sample 811161 | NCBI WGS metagenome assembly MDTB01 (sample SAMN05326650, study PRJNA326480) | marine metagenome | isolation source: seawater | place: Mediterranean Sea | collected 2009
TGAATGACTGCTCATTTGTGGGCCCACAGGGACTTGAACCCCGAACCTGCGGATTATGAGTCCGTTGCTCTAACCAATTGAGCTATGGGCCCTAAAAATATTTAAAATATACTTATGCAATTAATAATTACCATTATTATTTACATAAAATTATAATATATTTGGTCAATGGAATTTATCGATTTAAAATCACAACAAAAGGTAATAAGAAAAGCACTTGATAATAGGCTTTCTAGTATACTTGATGAAGGCCGATACATTCTTGGAGCAGAAGTGCATGAGCTAGAAGATGAACTATTAAAGTTCTCAGGCTCTAAATATTCTATTACATGTGCAAACGGTACTGATGCACTAATGTTAGCTTTAATGGCTCTTGATATAGGACCAGGCGATGGAGTTATTACAATACCATTTACTTATATAGCAACCTTAGAGTCTATTGCAGCAGTAGGAGCTACTCCTGTTTTAGTGGATGTTTATGACGAAACTTTTAATATGAATCCTGATTTGATTGAAAAAGCAATTTTGAACTCCCAAAATGAAATTAAAGCAATTATGCCCGTAGATCTTTTTGGTCTGCCCGCAAGATATCGTATGATTAATGAAATAGCTAAAAAGTATAATATTCCAGTTATAGGCGATGCCGCACAATCATTTGGTGCTTCAAAGGGCGATGTAAAAGTTGGTACTTTTGCAGATATAACAACAACTTCTTTTTTCCCTGCAAAGCCACTAGGATGTTATGGTGACGGCGGTTCTATTTTTACTGATTCTGAGGAAATCACCAGTAAATTAAAATCTCTTAGAGTTCATGGTAAGGGAGCTGATAAATATGATAATATTCGTATTGGAATGAATTCAAGGCTAGATACTATTCAAGCTGGAATATTGTTAGAAAAGTTAACAATATTTAAAGATGAAATTATTGCAAGAAATTCGATAGCTGAAATGTACCGTCAATCCCTAAAAAATCTTCCAATAAGATTTCAACATATTCCAGATAATTATCAATCGGTATATGCCCAATTTTCAATTGTCTTTAACAATAAAGAAACAAGAGATAGAATTCAAAAAACTTTATCTTCAAAAAATATTCCATCAGTTGTTTATTATGGAATTTCTGGTCATTTGCAAACAGGTTATAAATATCTTAATTATAAAAATGGAGATTTTCCTGTTTCTGAATCATTATCAGAAACAATTTTAAGTTTGCCAATGCATCCATATTTAACGGAAGAAGACATTGATTTAATAACTAACACCGTAATAGAGGAGTTCTAAAAATTTTATGAGTATCAAAAATAGAATAGGTATAATTGGAAAAGGTTTTGTAGGCAGTGCAGTTGCTCATGGATTTTCAGATCAAACTGGTTATTCTACTGAGATTAGAATTTTTGATAAGAATCCAATTAGATCCGAAAATTCACTTGAAGAAACAGTAAATCAATCTGATTTTATTTTTTTATCAGTGCCTACACCTGCAAGTAGCACAGGCCAAATAGATCTTAGTATTGTTGAAGAAGCTTTGTCAGAAATTGATAAAATAAATAAAAGTGATTCTAATATAGTATTATTGAGATCAACTGTCACCCCGGGAACTAGCTTGATGCTTCAAAAGAAATTTTCAAATCTACGAATTGTTTTTAATCCTGAATTTTTAACAGAGCGTTCAGCGCTATTTGATTTCATAAATCAATCAAGAGTTATTTTAGGAGGAGATTCAAAATATACTAAAAAAGTAAAAGATTTATATAAACACAGGTTTGGTAATTATCTTCCAGTTATAGAAACCAATTATGAAACAGCTGAACTAATTAAGTATATGAATAATTTATTTTTTGCAACCAAAGTTTCATTCTTAAATGAAATGAAGTTAGTTGCTGATAAAACGAATGTTGATTGGAATAAAGCAATGGAGGGTTTTGTCATGGATGGGAGAGTAGGGCACTCACACCTTTCAGTGCCAGGACCTGATGGCAAACTAGGTTTTGGTGGCAGTTGTTTTCCGAAAGATATACAAGCTATGATAGCTTTTGGAGAAAGTATTGGAGTAGATATGAATATTTTAAATGGAGCTTGGAAAACAAACTTAAATGTTCGTCCTGAAAGAGACTGGGAAAATTTAAAAGGGCGCGCAGTATCAAGCGATAATGATGATTGAAGAAAAGATAATCTGGCTTACTGGTCAACCTGGAAGCGGAAAAACTACTCTAGCTAATCTTCTTAAGAATTATTTTAATACATCTGAATTGTACAAAGATAAAACAGTAGTAATCGTTGATGGTGATGATTTAAGAGACATTACTGTTAACAAAGATTATTCAAGAAAAGGTAGAGAAAATAATATTAAGACAGCACAGAAAATTGCAAAATTTCTTTTTAATAAAAATTTCATAACAATCGTCGCTTTAGTTGCACCTTATAAAGAACTTAGAGAAAGTTTTAAAAACAACACTCCTGTATATGAAATATTTTTACATACTAAAGATATCAGAGGAAGGGAGCATTTCTTTGCAGAAGATTATGAGCCTCCATCAAAAAATTATTTAGAATTAGATACTGGAAAACATAGTGAAAAAGAATGTATTTCAATAATCATATCTGGCCTAAATGAGGTTTAAGCAACCAATATGCTTTTATCTATAATAAATGTTTAAAATTTTACAAAATTCTTTTTTTAAAGCAGTATCTACGTTAACAATTGGTTCATTAATTTCACAATTAATTCCTTTAGCTCTGAGTCCAGTACTAGCAAGAATTTTTAGTCCAGAGGATTTCGGCCTATTTGCAATTTTCTTTGCTTTAACATCCATCTTCGGAGTATCAGTTGCAGGAAAATATGATATTTCTACTTTAATACCTCGAAATGATACTGACGCAATCAATCTTACTCTTCTTTCACTTGTTTTTTGTTTTGCGGGATCTTTAGTATTATTTTTTTCAATTTTAGTATTTGATTTTTTTAATACAGATAACGTTTTTTTTACAAGCACATACTATATATGGTTAATTGGTTTGCCGCTAGCGGTGTTATTTACTGGCATATTTAATACTTTAAGTTTTATAAATACTAGATTTGAAAATTACTTAGATATTGCGCAAGCTAAAATTTATAAATCTATCGCACTTACACTTTCACAGATTGTTTTAGGAATGTACTCTTTTGGAATGTATGGATTGTCATTAGGTTTAATAATTTCAAATCTATTCGCAAACGTAAAATTAGCAAAAAATATTTTTAAAAATTCGTTTAATAAAAAAGATATATCAATAAAAAGAATCAAAGAGCTGATGCTAGAATATAAGGTTTATCCACTGTATTTAAATCCTGCTAGTATGTTGGATATAGCTACGCTTCAGATGCCACTGCTTTTTATCATAAAGATTGGTGGCGAGATAATTAATGGACACTTCTTTTTTGCAAGTAGAATCATATCAATACCTAGTGCATTGATTGGCAAGGCAATTTCTCAAGTTTTTTTTCAAAGAATTACGAGTCTTAAATCTAATAATCAAAAATGTATGCCTTTGTTCATCAAAACGATGAAAACGCTTATTTTGGTAGCACTTCCCATTTCAATATTATTTTATATCCTATCACCTATTATGTTCGAAATAATTTTTGGAGATGTGTGGGCAGAATCAGGGTTGATTGCACAATATTTATCTTTGATTTTCTTCATACAATTTACTGTTTCTTCCTTAAGCAATATTTTATCGTTGAAAGAGTTCATAAAAAGAGCAACCGGATGGAAAATATTATATTTTTTTAGTAGCGTGATTTTGTACACAGTTACACTATCGCTAAACCTCGATTTTTATTTTTTCTTAAAATTATATGTAGCTCATGAATATTTTTTATATTTCATATATATGATATTGATTATTAAAAGTGTTAAACAAATAGATAAAGAGATTTAGAATGTGCGGTATTTCAGGAATTATTAATCAACAAAATAATCTCATTAACAAAGAAGATATCAAGATTATTAATAATTTAGCAACTCATCGAGGTCCAGATGGTGAAGGATATTATCATGATAAAAATCTTTCATTTGGCCATAGAAGGTTAGCTATCATCGATTTAACTGAAAATGGTCATCAGCCTATGTCATATAACGAAGATTTCATTATTACTTTTAATGGAGAAATTTATAATTATATAGAATTAAAAAAAGAGCTTCAAAATGTAGGACATAGATTTCAATCTTCTTCTGATACGGAAGTTATTTTAGCAAGCTATGCTGAATGGGGAGAAGAGTGTGTGAAAAAGTTTAATGGACAGTGGGCTTTTGCAATTCATGATAAAAAGAGAAATATTGTCTTTGCTAGTAGAGATAGATTTGGAATAAAACCACTTTATTATACTATTAATGATGATAATTTTATTTTTGGATCAGAAATTAAACAAGTCATCCATTTCCAAAATAAAAATAAGTTAAATATGAAAATACTTATGGACTACTTAGTTGTAGGATTTGAAGAGCATTCTGATGAAACATTTTTTGATGGAGTATTTAAGTTAAAACAATCTCATAACTTAGTATACGACTTAGAGTCTCATACCTTTAAAGACTATAAATATTACGATATAGAACAAAAAATAAATTTAAATGATTTTTCAATTGATAGTTCCATAGATGAATACAAGAACAAACTTATTGAATCTATTAAGTTAAGATTGAGATCTGATGTTGAAGTGGGAACATGCTTGAGCGGTGGTTTAGATAGTTCCGCAATTGCAGCAATATCTTCAAAAGAGTATAAAACTGCCTCAGATAAAAATTTTTTGGCTTTTCATGCACAAACCAGTGAAAAAAATCGTGATGAAAGCAACTATGCTAAAAAAGTTGCGAATAACTTTAATATAGATTTAAAAATATTGAAAATGGACAATTATTCATTTTTTGAAAAGATTGACGAACTTATCTACACACAAGAAGAGCCTTTTAGCTCAACTTCAATTTTTATGCAATATTTTATCATGGAAGAATCTAGTAAAAATGGATGTAAGGTTCTTTTGGATGGACAGGGAGGAGATGAAACTTTATTAGGTTATGAGAGGTATTATCCTGCATATTTTAAAAGCCTGAATGCCATCAGAAGATCTAAAGAATTTATTTATTCAATTTCTAATTCTAATATGAATTTCTTTAAAATAATAGCATATATACTATATTTTAGTTTCTCCAATATCCGTCTTTTTATTTTATGGTTGAAGAATAAAGGAATTAAGAAAAAATATTTTGATTTAATCTCAAAAAAATTAATAATTAAGAATAGCAATGCTTATAAAAATATCTTTGAATTACAATATATAGAAATTTATAATACACAATTATCAAGATTGTTAAAGTATGAGGATAAAAACTCTATGCGCAATTCTGTAGAAACTAGATTGCCATTCATTGATTATAATGTGCTTGAGACAGCTCTTTCTTTAAAACCAGCATCTAAAATCTATAATGGTTGGACCAAATATATTCTTAGAATGTCTATGAGTAATATTTTACCAGAGGATGTAGTTTGGAGAAAAAATAAGATAGGATTTGAAGCGCCTCAAAAAACCTGGATGGAATCAAATATTTTGGAAATTAAGAAACAAATATTAGAATCAGCAATTTTAAAGGAAGTCTATAATGAACTAAAAATTGATAAATTAAATGATAAAGTAATTTGGAAATTATTTTGCATATCAAAATGGGAAAAAATATATAATGTCGAATTATAAGTATTTTAATGTTATTTTCTGTTTAAAGTTTAAAAGTTTATAATATGAACATTGATTTAAATATAATATTTAACTCTATTAAAAATAAAAAAACCCTTTTTCTCAAGGGTATTATTTTTTCATTTATTATCTCATGTTTTATATTTTTTATAATTCCCAGAAAATATTCATCGTCAATTAATTTGTTACCTGAAAAAGTTCAACAAACCACAGGTTTTAGCGCTGCAATAGGGATGCTTGGAATGGACTCAGGAAGCTTTAATCAAAATAGCGAACAATTAATAATGCCGGATATTGTAGAAGAATTATTAAAAAGTAGAAGTTTTGAAAAAAAACTACTATCTCAAAGTATTGCTATTGACAATGAGGGTAATGAAGAAATTATTATTAATTATTTTAACAAAAGTAGTGATTTCGAATATAATATTGAGCACAATTCAAAAGATATCGTACAAGGCTTCACAAACATAAATAAAGATATTGAAACAGGAATTTATTCAATAGAGATTACTTCTGACAATCCATATGTTTCTTATCATTTGTGCAATGAGCTGTATAGCTCTCTAACAGAACATAGGGCACAAATATTGGGATCTTTCAACACCGAAAAGAAGAATTTTTTAAATACAAAAATTAAAACTGTAGGTCTTGAATTAGACAGCACGGAAAAAGATTTACTTGATTTTGTTTCAAAGAATTCAAATTATGCTAACTCGCCTTCTTTAAACCTGGTCTATCAAAATAAAAGCAGAAACGTCGATCTTCTATCAAACTTATTTTGGAAGTATAAGCAAGATTTAGAAATTTTAGAGCTGGAAAATATTAGCATGATTGGAGGGTTGGTTATTGTTGATAGGCCATACATTGACTTAGATCCTACTTTCCCAAGTTTAAAGATAATTTTAACAATTTTTCTTTTGATTAACGTATTTATTAACATTCCATTTGTTTTATATGTTGACAGATTTAAAAAGGGATGAATCAAAAAACATATTTCTTTCATTTAATCAAGCTTTACTTCAGTTTAAATATTTCATATCATTTTTTTGTAGCTCCGCATTTTAGTTACATTGGTTTAGTTGATAATTTCTCTCCAATTAATTTTATAATATCAATTTTTATTATCATGTTTTTTAGTTTAATGATTAAAATAAATGAAGATTTTTTATCTAATATATTTAAAGTTTTTTTCGTTGTAGTTTCGTTGATACCAGCTTTAACATTATTTACATTCAAAGCAGTTAGTAATTTATTTGCTGCACAATGGGTGTCTGCATTTTTCTTTTTCATACTTATTTTTAATTCAAAAATAAATTATAAATCAGTAAACATTTTGCCAATTTCTGTTACTAATAAACACTTATTAATAATTACCATCATTTCTTTCATGATTTATTTGTCAACCTTCGGATTTAATTTAAACTTTGAGTACTTTAATATATTATCTGAAACATTATATCAAGGTAGAGAAGCTTTAACCCAAAAAATGGGGTCAGTTGGTATATTGCGCTATTTTTTTTCGAACTATCAAAATGTTTTTCTTCCTTTTTTATTAGCTTTTGGACTTATCAATAAAAATAAAATAATCATTTTATTATCAATTCTATTTTTTATATACGTTTTTCTAAGCACAACCTTTAAGTCTGTTCTATTCACGCCAATACTTATTATTGGTATTTTTATTATATGCCAATTTAGTAAAACCTCTATTCCAACTTTAATGATAAAAAACGCTTATAAGATTGTTTTGGCATTATGTATTTTCGATTATTTTCTGTTATTTCCATTTTTAAATGCTGTTTTGGTAAGAAGAATATTTTTTCTTCCAGTGCTCGTTAGTGAAAAATATCATATGTACTTTGAAGAAAATGGTTTTACATATTTTTCTGATCTACCTTTTTTAGAGTTATTGTCAGTTAATCCTTTTTCACAAAGTATACCTGCAACGATAGGCACTTATTTTATTTACAATGAAGGCTATATGAATGCTGGTTTTTTAGCAGATTCTTTTACTAAGATGGGATTTTTTAGTGTTGTGCTCTATTTGATTGCTTTAAAATTGTTAGTATCATTTTCAGACAGTAATAAAAATTTTAAAGATGAGTTTATTATTTTTTCAATAATTATTTCTCCTCTTTTTGCATTGGCTAATTCGAGTCTGACAACCACTTTATTTTCTCATGGATTACTTCTTGCATTTTTCGTATCATCTCAAATAAGGAAAGCATGAAATATTCACTATTTATTGGCAGATGGCAACCTTGGCATGATGGACACAGATGGCTAATCGATCAAAGGTTAAATGAAGGCAAAAATGTTTGTATTGCAATAAGAGATATGCCGCCAGATGAATCAAATATATTTACACCCCAAGAAGTTAAAGATAATATTGAAAAACAATTATCCGAACTAATTGTCTCAAAAAAAGTTACTGTAATTATAATACCTGATATCGAATCTGTAAATTATGGGAGGGGTGTAGGCTATGATATAATTGAACATGTACCCCCCCAAAAAATTGGAAAAATATCTGCTACTGAGATTAGAAAAAAAATGTTTCATGATAAAACGTAATCCAATAAAAATTTTAATTACAGGTTGTGGCGCACCGGGTATATCTGGTACAGTATATTCTTTAAAAAATAATCCAAATAATGATAAAGTTTTCATAGTTGGTACTGACACAAATAAAGAAGCGGTTGGAAAATTTTTTTGCGACAGATTTGAAATTATTTCATCTTTCAAAAACGAAGAAGATTACTTGAATGATATTCAAAGAATAGTGCGCAAACATTCAATTAATGTTATACTCCCCCAAAACACATTAGAATTACCAATATTAAGCAAAAAAAAGAAATATTTTTCAGATATGGGAGCATCAATAGTTATTTCAGATTATGAAGCAATAAGTAATGCAAATAATAAATTTAAATTGATGAAAGTTGCAGAAACACTATCACTTCCTACGCCTAAAAACTTTGTTGTTTCCAATTTAAAGGAATTAAAAATTGCTGCAAAAAATTTAGGTTGGCCAGAAAAAAGAATTGTAGTAAAGCCACCTGAATCAAATGGTTCAAGAGGCGTTAGAATAATTGATGAAAATATTTCTCTTAAAGATGAATTTTTTAATCAAAAACCAGGAAGTTTATATATCAAATTAGAAATGCTCGAAAAAATTTTAGAAGATACATTTCCAGAGCTTTTGGTCATGGAGTATTTGGATGGAGATGAGTATACTGTTGATATATTCAGATTAAATGAAAATATCACAGTAGTTCCTAGAATAAGAACAAATATTAAAAGTGGTATTACTTTTTCTGGCAAAGTGGTAAGAAATCTAGAAATAGAAGAATTTTCAAGAAAACTATCTATTGGTTTAGACCTTAATTATTGTTTTGGATTTCAGTTTATCATGAAAAATAAACTCCCATATATAATTGAATGTAATCCACGCGTTCAAGGATCTATGGTTATTTCAACTCTTTCAAATGCAAATTTAATTTATAATAGCATCCAAGCAGTTTTGGGTAATCCTATTTCTCCTATGAACATCAACTATGATATATCATTTTCTAGATTTTGGGGCGGAATATCACATAACGTGAATGAAAAAATTGAGGTAATATAAATGAAAAAATATTGTTTTGATATTGATGGTACAATATGTACAACGGATTGCCATTATGATGATGCAAGGCCGTATAAAAACGTAATTAAAAAAATCAATTCTCTTTACGATGAAGGAAACCATATTATTTTTTTTACATCAAGAGGCTACAAATCTGGAAAAGATTGGAAAAAATATACAGCTAACCAGTTGCTAGAATGGAAAGTAAAATATCATGAGCTAATTATGGGCAAGCCTCAATTTGATTTAATGGTTGATGATAGGGTGATAAACAATAAAGCTTGGTATGAAGAGCATAGTATTGATATAAATGAATAGCTTATTCAAAAAAAATTACAAAGATTTTATAAATGAATTCCTTTTAAATGGCTATAGGGTGGTAATGTTCGATAGCTTTGATTTAACTAAAAAAAACCAATTAATTTTAAGACATGATATAGATTTCGATATAAAAGCAGCTTATGAAATTGCAGTTATAGAGCATGAATTGAATGTAAAATCAACATTCTTTTTTTTGCTAAGAGGAGATTTTTATAACCTGATAAACAGTGAAAACTATGATTTAGTCAAAAAGATTGAATCTTTAGGACACAAAATTTCTTTACATTATGATATTGAAATATATACAAATCCACAAAAAGAATTAATAGCAGAAATTAAAATTTTTGAAGATTTTTTTAATACAAAAATTGATATTATCAGTATTCACAGACCTAGCAAAGATTTTCTTAAGAATCCAAATAATTATTTTAATGTTACAAATACGTATGAGGATAAATATTTTAAAAAAATATCATACTTTGCAGACTCAGGAGGACGATTTAGATTTGGGAACCCTCTAGAATCTCCTGATTACAAATTAAATCATAATATTCAATTATTAACTCATCCAATATGGTGGACATCTAGTCTTAGCTCAGTTGACGATATCTTAAATCAATTGATAAAAAGTAGAAAGTCTGATTTGAAATTGCTCTTAGGAAAAAACGTAAAAACATTTCAAAAATAAATGTCAGCAAATAAAATATTATTTATTAATCATTTTGCAGGTGTACCAAGTATTAATGAGAGATCGTTAAGGCACTTCATCTTTGCTAAAACTGCCAACAAGAATGGTTACGAATCAATTATTATTACATCTCAAAATCACTATCATTCCATCAACAATATAAAATATCCAACAAATAAAATTGTAAACATTGATGGTGTAAATTATATATTTATCAAAGAGGCAGTTTTTAAAAAGAATAATCTACTTACGAAATTTTTGAAAATGACATCCTTTTCGTTAAGTTTGTTCATTTTTTTCATGTTTAAAAAAATTAATATTAAAAATGTGAAATTAGTTTATAGTAGTAGTCCAGATCTTTTCACTTCGCTTGTTGCTTACTTCATTGCAAAAATGAAAAAAGCGCTACATTATTTTGAAGTAAGAGATATATGGCCTTTGTCTCAGCAAATTTTACACAATTTTGATAAAAAAAATATTTTAATCCGCATCCTTACTAACATAGAATTATTTCTATATCAAAAGAGCGATTTATTAATTTCTCCGCTTAAAAATTTTAATCAGTATTTGCTTGAAAAAAATGTTAACACACCATTTAAGTTTATTCCCCAATCTTATTTTAGATTTATCTCTAATAGTAAAAATGAATTAGATATTGATTTAAAATCTTTTTCGAAGATTGGAGTTTATGCAGGAACAGTAGGAAGTTTCTATAAAGTAGAACAGTTGGTTAGATTTTTCCCAAATAGTCTTAAAACGGAAATAGCTGTAATTATTATTGGAGATGGAGATAAATTTGAACATTTAAAAGACTTAATAGCACAAAAAGACTTAAATAATTTCTTTATTTTTCCTTCAAAAAACCATGAAGAGCTAGTTAATTACTTTGAAATATCTGATTTTGCTTTTGGTTTTCATCCTGATTATGATGAATTGTATAAATATGGTTTATGTCCTTTAAAAACCTACGATTATATGATAAATAAATTGCCTATACTTTTTGTTGGAAACAAATCTTATTTAGATATTGTGAGCGATGGTATAATAGCATGTAAATTTAATAATGAAAAAGATTTTAAAGATAGTTTGATAAAAATTAATACTTTAACCAAGCAAGAATTAAGAGAAAAAGGTATATTGAATTATAATCTTGTAAAGATAAATAATAGCCCTGAATCAATTTCCAAAAATTTTATGGAGATTATAAGTGACATCTAGGTTTATAGCATTTGTGTTAATAATAATTTTATCACCCGTTTTTATTTTCACATCATTGTATATCTTTTTTTTGGATGGTTCACCAATTTTTTTCAAACAAAAAAGAGCTGGTAAATTGGACACTTTTTTTTATATATATAAATTCAGAACAATGAAAAAAAATACACCAGATATTCCATCAGATAAACTTGAACGTAGTCCATTTTATAGCGGTGGTTATATGCTCAGGAAGCTTAGCATAGATGAAATTCCACAATTGATTAATATTATTAAAGGAGAGATGAATTTTATTGGACCTCGACCCGCATTACACAATCAAGATTATTTAATATCAAAAAGAAAGGAACTAAACATTAATAATTTAAGTCCTGGTATAACAGGATGGGCACAAATTAATGGAAGAGATAAAATAACTGAAGACCAAAAGATAGAATTAGATCACTATTACGCTTTAAATAAATCGTTCAAATTAGATTTAGAAATTTTGCTAAAAACTTTTATTAAGGTATTATCAATTAAGGACATAAATTAAAAAAATGAATAGTGCTATCAATTATATTTTATCTTTATCTCGAGCAAGTAAATCAAAAATTATTTTAGTTAATGATTTTTTAATCGCATTTATGATTTCCTGCGCGATAGCAGAAGTTTCATCATTGCCTTTTACTGCTTTTCAAAGTGTTCATTTATCATTTTCGTTCATAATTATTCTGATTTTTTATTTTTTAAATATTTATACCAATCAGCTAAAATATTTAAGCAATAAAGCTCTTCTTGAAATATTTTATGTTTTTATTTCACTATTTTCATTTGTATTTATTTTAACTGAATTACTCAACTTTCAATTACCTCATATATATAATTTTTTATCAATTTATTTCTTTTTTATTATTGTGTCGCGGTTGCTTGCTCAATCTCTTTTTTATAAGAACGTGGTGAAACTAAAAAATGTCATTATTTACGGTGCAGGTGCATCAGGTAATAAATTATATAAATCCTTAACAGTAACTAATCCAGAATATAATGTAGTTGCTTTTATAGATGACGATGAAATGAAACAATCTGAGCAAATAGACTCAATTAAAATATTTCATCCAAATAAAATAAAAGACCTAAAAGAAAAATTTAATTGCTACGGAGTATTTATTGCATTACCATCAATAGATTCTGAAAGAAAAAAAACAATCTTATTAGATTTAATTGATAAAGATCTAGTTATAAAGATAGTACCCTCAGTAAAGTCAATTGTTGAAAAAAATTCTAATTTCTCTGATATTAAAAATATAAAGATTGAGGATATTATTGGAAGAGAGTCAGTTAGTCCAATCAAAGAATTATTAGAAAAAAATATAAAAGATAAGGTTGTCTTAATTACAGGCGCTGGCGGATCTATAGGTTCTGAATTATTAAACCAAGTATCAAAGTTAAGTCCATCGAAGATTATTGCAATTGATATGAGTGAAATAAATTTATTTAATTTAAAAAATTCATTAAAAAATCATTCAAAGACTAAATTCATTCTAGCAAATTTAACAGATATAGATTTAATAAAATCAATTGTAGAAAATTATAAACCATATATTATATTTCATGCAGCTGCTTACAAACATGTTACTTTGGTTGAAGAGAATGTTCTTTCTGCCGTCATGAACAATATTAAGAGTACATACTTTTTATCAAATTTATCTAAAGAAAATAAGGTAGAACATTTTGTTTTAGTTAGCACAGATAAAGCTGTAAGACCATCAAATTATATGGGTAAATCAAAATTAATTACTGAAATTATAGTTAATAAAGTTTTTAATCATACAATTACAAATTTAAGCATTGTAAGATTTGGTAATGTGCTTAACTCTTCTGGCTCAGTATTACAAATATTTGAAAAACAGGTGAAGATAGGTGGTCCTCTCACTGTTACAGGAAAAGACGTTACCAGGTTTTTTATGTCAATTCCGGAGGCAGCGCAACTAATTATTCAAAGTAGCGCAATTGAGTCAAATAATAATACTTTTATTTTAGACATGGGTGATTCCTATAACATTTACGATCTTGCAAAAAAAATAATCAAGATAAATGGTTTTTCATTTAAAGAAAATGAAGAAGGAAATGGTATATCTATTAAAATTACAGGATTACAGCCTGGTGAAAAGATACATGAAGAATTAGCTTTAAATAGTGCTAATCTAAAACCTACAATTCATCCAAAAATAAACTCAACAAAAGAAATACAAATCGACTTTGACATTTCAGAGTGGTTTAACAGTTTAATAGAATTATATATTAAAAACGACCTCCAAGAATACAAAAAATTAATTGATGACTTGATTAAGCTTCATCAGGAAAAAAATTAATATCTATAATCATCTTTCTTATAAGGTCCACCAACCTTAACACCAATATATTTTGCTTGAGATTTTGTAAGTTCAGTTAAATCAGCGTCTAAATGTTTTAAATGTATTCTTGCAACTTCTTCATCTAATTTCCTAGGCAAATCATAAATTCCTGCTGTAGGTTGATTTTTTGCTAAAAATACTTGGGCTAATACTTGATTTGAAAAGGATGTAGACATCACAAAACTTGCATGCCCTGTTGCACATCCTAAATTAACTAATCTTCCTTCTGCTAATAAAAATATTTGTTTTCCATTTTTAAAAGTATATCTATCAAGCTGAGGTTTTATTCGATCTCTTTTTGCATTTGATTTATTTAATGCATCAACTTGAATTTCATTATCAAAGTGTCCAATATTACATACAATAGCTTGATCTTTCATTTTTCTCATGTGTTTTAATGTAATGATATCCTTATTACCTGTTGTTGTAACAAAAATATTTCCTCTAGCTAAAACATCATCTAATCTTCTTACTTCAAATCCTTCCATCGCTGCTTGCAATGCACATATTGGATCAATTTCAGTTACAATAACCTTACAGCCATATGACTTCATTGATTGAGCTGAGCCTTTACCCACATCTCCGTAACCACAAACAACCACGGTTTTACCTGCAAGCATTATCTCTGTGGAGCGTTTTATACCATCTGCTAAAGACTCTCTACAACCATAAAGATTATCAAATTTAGACTTAGTCGCTGCATCATTTACATTAAATGCAGGAAATAGTAATGAAGCATCCTCAACCATTTGTTGGAGACGAGCAACTCCTGTAGTAGTTTCTTCTGACACTCCAATGATGTCTGGTACAATACTATGCCAATGATTTGGATTTTTTTGATGTACTTTTCTTAAAAGTCTTTCAATGACAATTTCTTCTTCAACCTTTGTAGTAATTTTTGGAAGTTTGTTATGTTTTTTAAAATAGTTTTCTAATTCATATCCTCTATGAATTAATAATGTTGCATCGCCACCATCATCTACAATAAGATTTGGACCTAAGTTATTTTTGAATGTTAATGCTTGCAATGTACAATCCCAATACTCTTCAAGCGTTTCTCCTTTCCATGCAAATACTGGAGTTTTAGTTTTTGCAATTGCAGCTGCTGCTTCATCCTGCGTTGAA
>MDTB01105483.1_pt1 | contig 15102 bp, 17 predicted proteins | sample 811161 | NCBI WGS metagenome assembly MDTB01 (sample SAMN05326650, study PRJNA326480) | marine metagenome | isolation source: seawater | place: Mediterranean Sea | collected 2009
ATGAATCATTAATTAAAGAATTTTTCATTAATATTTTCCCAGTTTTTCCCTCAAAATATCTCTATCTTTTTTCGCATCTCCGCATGAATTAACTATAATGATTGTATCTTTACTTAATCGAGGTGCTATCTTGATAGCCTCGGCAAAAGCATGGCTTGGTTCTAAACTTGGATTCAGTTTTTCAAATTTAGTTATCATTTTATAGGCGTTAAGAGAATCTTCATCAGTTGCAAAAGTATACCTAGCCCTTTTGGTGTCTTTTAAAAAACAATGAATGGGACTTACTCCAGGATAATCTAATCCGGCACTAATAGATGCTGTTTCCTTAATCTGTCCTTCATTATCTTGACACACATAAGATGCTGCACCATGTAAAATTCCAATTTTGGCATTTCTGCTGAGAGGGGCAGCGTGCAATTTTGATTTTTTTGGACCTCCAGCTTCTACTCCTATTAATTCAATTTGTTTTTTATTGTAATCAATAAATTCACTCCAAAAACCATATGCAGAACTGCCACCACCAACACAGTTAATAAGTTTTATTTTTTTTGGAATTTTTTTAAATTCTTTTTTTAACTGTGCTTTTAGTTCTCTTGAGATTTGAGAAGTAGACCATCCACAAATTTTAACAAAGATATTTGGCCCAACGGTGGAGCCTACGCACATATGAGTGTTATCACAGTTTGAAACCCAATATCTCATGCATTCACTTACTGCATCAACTAAAGTTTGGCTTCCAGAGTAGACTGGTATAATTTCAGCACCATTTTTCCTCATAGCATCACAATTTGGTTTTTGCCTTTTAATATCTTTTGCTCCCATAAAAATTTTACACTTAAGACCAAACTTTTTTGCTGCCATACTAAGCATTTTTCCTGCGTATCCTGCGCCGGTATCACCAACTATATATTTTTTACCCATAGCTTTGCAGATTAATGCATGAACAGTTGCATTATAGATTTTGTGAGCTCCACCATTTGCTTCTGAAACTACTTTTGCCCAGATTTGTGCTCCTCCTAAATGATTTGATAAGTTTTTTAATTTAATAAATGATGTTGGAGATCCAATATAATTTTTGAAATAAAAGTCTCTTTTTTTAATAAATTTTTTATCTTTTCTAAGTTTTTGAAACTGCTCTGTTAAATCTTCAACTGGTTTTTTAAGAGTTTCTGGAATAAAGCTTCCACCAAACTTACCTCCCCAAAAACCATTTTTGTCATGTTGATCGATTAAAGGAATATTTTTTTTAAGTTTCATCATTTAAATTTTTTTATTTTATTTAAGAAAATTTCTATTTTGGAAATATCTTTTAATCCAGAAGTTTCTAAACCCCCTGATATATCAATAATATCGGCTATTTTTTTATAATTTTCAAGATTATCATTTAACTGAATATTACCCGCAAGCATAACCTCTTTGTTAAATTTAATATTTTTTATTAAAGAATGCTTAAAGGACATACTTTTTTCATAACCCTTACTGTCAAATAAATAAATATCACTTACATCTTCATAAAATTCATGTCTCTTTACATCATCAATATTTTCAATAGTAAATGCTGTTATGATTTTTTTTTTATATCTCTCTTTGATGTATCTTATCTCACTTGGCGTACAATCGTACAATTGGTAATAATCAAATGGTAAATCTTTTATTTTTTCAAGTATAATTTCATTTGGTTTTACTAGTACAGCTACATAATAAGATTTTTCTTTATCTATTTTTAAAAGTTCTTTTAATTTTTCAAAATTTACAAATCTTTTTGATTTAAAATAATTAACAATAAAACCAATAAATTCTGGTGGATTAGAATGATTAGTTAAATATGTTAAAGTTTTAAGGTCAGATATTCCACAAATTTTAGACTTCATCTATTTTATTGAGGATAAAATTTTTTGAACGTTTTTTGCGGGATCTCCTTCAGTAATCGGCCTTCCAATTATTAAGCAATCACTTCCCTCATTTAAAGCATCTTTAGCATTCATTGTCCTTTTTTGATCATTATTATTTTTAGTCATTCTAATACCTGGTGTAAAACATTTAAGTCTTGGAGCAATTTTTTTAATTTTTTTTGTTTCTAACGGGCTGCAAACTATACCATATAAGTTTGCCTTATCAGCTATTTTAATAAGTCTTATCACCTGTTCATCAATTTTATCTTTAAATCCAAGTTGAATTAAATCCTGATTATCAAAGCTAGTTAGGACAGAGACTCCCAACAGCTTGATTCCTATATTATGAGCTTCTTTATTTGCTGCTTGCAATGCATCAATACCGTTTAATATATGAACCGTTGCATAAGTTATATTCAGATCCTTTAATGATTTAATTGACTCGACTAATGTATTTTTTATATCAAAGAATTTACCATCATAAAAAATAGGCTTATTAAATTTTGCTAATTCTTTTATATCTCCAGGAGAGCTTTGTGTGATGTATTGAAGACCAATTTTTATACCTGAAATATCTTTATGAATTTTGGAAAGAAGTCTTAAAATATCTTTTTGATTTGAGATATCACATGCAACAAATATAGGCTTATTTATCATCATTTATCTTTTTAAATAAATCTTTGCCCATTTTGAAGTGAATTGTTTTTTTTTCTGGGGTATTAATTTTTTCTCCTGTTTTAGGATTTCTAGAAATTCTTGCCTTTTGGATGTTGCTCGAAAATACTCCAAAACCTCTTAACTCAACTCTCTCTCCTCTTTTTAGAGTTTGTTTTATCTCAGCAAGTATAATATTTAATATTTTTTCTAGATCTTTTTTTTTATGGAAATTAGGATAATTTTTAGAAAGTTTTTCTAAAAGCTTTGATTTTACAACAGCCAAGTTTATTCTTCTTTATTATTTATTTTCTTTGTCCTTTTTTTTTAAATCCTCAGATAGAGACGAAAAAGGCAAATTTTTACCTGAGCCCTCAGAACCATATTTATCTAAGGCTTCTTTTTTCTCAATTTCCTCTAAAAGTTTAATACTTAAGCTAACTTTTCTTTTTTTAATGTCTATTTCAGATATAGCGCAGTCGAGTTTTTCACCTCCTGTCCATCTACTAGGTCGTGCGTCTGCAGCATTAATCGCGATATTAGACTTTTTTATTTGAAAATCCATATCACAACCCTCAGGTCTGACTATTAGTCCTTTGTTATCAGTTGATATTACTTTTACAGTAATTGTTTGATTAGTTTTTTTGTCTTTAAACCAATTAAATGGATCCTTTTCTGTTTGACGAAGACCTACTCTTATTTTTTGATCTGAAGATTTTATTTCGAGAACTTTCACTTTAAGTTTGTCACCTTTTTTATACTTTTCTAATTCTTCGGTTGCATTGTTAAGATATGTCAAGTCATTACAATGAAGAAAAACATCAATATCTAATTCCTCAATTTTTAAAAAAAGCGAATATTCATTTTTATTAATTACTTCACCTTCTATAATTGAATCTACAGGATATTTTTTTTCAAAAGTTTTAAATGGATTTTCAAGTGTTAATTTATGTGATATTGAAACTCTCCTTTTTTCCTTGTCAATTTCTGTAATTATGCAATCAATACTATCTCCCACTCTTAGAACTTTTTTTGGGGATTGATTTTTTTTTGTCCAACTAATTTCACTAGAATGAAGTAGTGTTGTTAAACCAGGTTCAAGTTCACAAAAAGCACCAAAGTCCATTAATTTGACAACTTTAACCTTGTAAACTTTATTCAATTCGTAATTTGTAATATGTTCAAAAGGGTCTGGCGATAATTGCTTAACTGAACATCCTACTTGAAGCTTTTCTTTATCAACAGAAATTACTAACAGATCATGCTTTTCTCCTATAGTAAAAACTTCGTCTGGATGGTTAACCCTTGAGTAAGATATTTCTTGAAGATGAACTAGTACATCTAATTCTCCACCAACATTAAAGAAACATCCAAATGAACTATATCCTTTAACTTCTGCTCCCTTAATAATATCTCCCACTTTATACTTTTCTACAATTTTAGCTTTATCCTCTTTTTTGAAAGATGAAATGATCTCTTTTCTTGAAACACAAGCGTTACCTCTTATTTTATCAAGTTTTATTAAAGAAAATTTTTGAGGCTCATTCATTAAATGACTTATGTCTTTCATAGGTTTATCACTTATTTGTGAACCAGGTAAAAACATTAAAGAACCAGTATCAATATGTTCAACAATACATCCTCCTTTACATTTAGAGGTGATTTTACCCATTATTGGTTCATTCTTTTCATAAGCCTCCACAAGCTTATTCCAACCTTTTATTTTTTGAGCTTTGTTTGCTGAAACTAAAACTTCTCCATTTCTATCTTCAATTTTTTCCAGAAGAACAGATATTTTTTCACCAATCTTAATTTTATCAGCTAGACCTAAACTTTTGAGTTCGTTTATATCAATAATTGGCTCACTTTTTAAACCATCAATAAATAAAAAAACAAATTTTTCTGTAATTTTGTTAATTTTACCTTCAACTATTTTACCCTCTTCAATTTTTGTTTTAGAAAGCTGATTATTTAGAAGTTGCTCAAATTCTTTTGAGGCTGGGGTTGAAAGGTTTTTATAAATTTCCATTAATTGTATATTTTTTGCTATTTTTTAAAAGCATGATCTTTTAGTTAACTTTATAAAATTAATCAAGGTGGATTTTTTTTATTTTTTTATAAAATTTTTTAAATATTATGGGGTTTTTCAGCATTTTAAGAGATTTAGGACTATAATGTCTAATATAATAAAAAGTCGGACTTCTATCTTTTTAATTTCTCAATTAATTTTAAAAATGATGGAAATGAAGTTTTTATTGAATCAGGATTATATAACTTCCATTTTCCACCTATTGTTAAAGCAGCAACAGCGCTCATCATAAAGACTCTATGATCTTTCAAATAGTCTTTAATCTTAATAGTATTTTTAATTTGAATATCAGGGTTACCAAAAATTTTTATACTTGAGCTAGTCAAAATTGTTTTGACTCCCATCATATTAAGTATCTTTGAGCCAAGTATTAGTCTTGGACTCTCTTTTTGATTTAATTCAGATAAATCATTAAATGATGAAATTCCTTTTGCTTTAGCTGCAACTAAGAAAATAAGAAGGAATTCATCTATAGCTTGAGAATTTAAATTTTTTGGGCAATTAATAGGTTTAATTTGTTCAGTACTTTTAATTAAGATGTCTGCTACTTTTTCACCATTATAAATTTTTTTATTTTTAAAAATTATTTTTGCACCCATTTTTTTTAAAATAGTTACAACTCCTACCCTGGATGGATTTACATTGATATTTTTAATAATTAGTTCAGATTTTTTAGCCAGTAAAGTCAAAACAATAAAAAAAGCACTTGAACTTATGTCAGATGGAATTCTATAATTAAATCCGTTAAATTGATGCTTACCTTTAATCTTAATTATATCAAAATTCTTTTTTTTTTTTACTGAAATTGGAATTTTAAGATATCTAAAAAAAATCTCTGTATGATCTCTTGATTTTTTCGCTTTTATATAAGTTTCACCTTTTGTGTTTAGAGCTGCTAGCATAATGCTACTCTTACATTGGGCTGAGCCTCTTTTTTCAAAATATTTGATTGGTTTTGAATCTTTTAATCCAGTCACTGTCACAGGCAATCCACATTTTTTTTTATGAGTAAATGAGGCTCCAAATTTTTTAAGAGGAATTATGACTCTTGAAAAATCTCTTTTAGATAAACTTTTATCGCCAATAATCTTGACTCTATTTTTATAATGCACCAAAAGACCGATAATTAATCTACCTAGAGTTCCTGAGTTACCAGCATTTAAAGTTAGATTTTTTTTATTACTAAAACTATTAAGGCCTGAGCTTTCAATCTCACAATATTTTTTTTTTAATATTATCTTAACACCAAGTTTTTTCAGACAATTTAAAGTACTCATTACATCATGTGATTTTAAAATATTGTAAGCTCTTGATTTACCTTTTGCTTGTGAGGCTAATAAGGCCCATCTGATTGATAAACTTTTATCTCCATCTATTTGGATTGTTTTTTTAAATGGTTTAATTTTTTTTCTTATTAAAATTGGTTTAGTCATATCAACTTAACCTAAATGAATCACCAAAATATGCGCTTTGCGCTTTACTATCTTTTACAAGTTCGGAAGGAGTTCCTTTAGCAACAATCTTACAATTAGAAAGAATTATAGCCACATCTACACAAGAAAGAAGATCTCTAGCTTGATGATCACAAATACAAACACTTAAGTTGTTTTGCATTTGTAAATTAACAATTAATTCTTTGAGCATTTTAATCGTCAAAACGTCCAGTGCTGCAAATGGCTCATCTAGAAGAAGAACCTTAGGATCACTTAACAATGCCAAAGCAATAACTAACTTTTTTTTTTGTCCCCCAGACAAAAATTTTGCAGGAATATTGACAGCATTTTCTAATTCAAATTGAGAAATTAATCCTTCAATTTTTGAATTTCTATTTTTGAGATTATTTATTTGAATTTCACCTATGGCTTTTAAATTTTCTATTAATGTTAAATCATGAAAATAGCCACCGTATTGAGGAACATAACCAATTTTAAACTTTGATGACCTGGATGAAATTGGATAATTAATGACATTTTCGTTATTAATAATAACTGAACCATAATTTGGCTTAATCAAACCAATTATAATATTAAAAATTGTAGATTTTCCAACACCATTCGGACCAAGTAAACCTAAAATTTGTCCTTTATTTAAATTAAAACTTATATTTTCAAGAATAAGTCTTTTTTCAAACGAAAGAGATATCCTTTCTAGTTTGATAATAGGTCTTTTTTCTTTAAATGATTTTATTCTAAATTTTTTAATTATAGCCATCTAATTTGCCTTAAATATTTTAACTTTCTTATCATTAAACATAAAAATTTTCGAGTTTTTTGTAATTAAATCTATCTGTACTTTATCTGCTATTAAGTGTAAGTCTAAGTTTTTATAAACTAAATTATTATAAGCTTCAACCTTACTATCTTTGAAAAAAATATCTATATTATCTGCAACAACATTATGATCCTGATAATCTAAATTAACATTATTATAAAAATTGGTATTATTATCTATTATGTTATATTCAGCATTTAATGAAGTAAGATTAACTGTTGTTTGATCTTTAAAACTGATAGTAGCAGATACTTTTGTCATAAAAATAATATTATTATTTTCATCTTTAAATTCACCTTTTTCTGACATTATAATATAAGAGTTTCCATTTTCGTCTTTGGACTTATATTCTACATTTTTTAAAACATTTCCGGTTGACTGATCTGCAGTATTCTCCTCTTTTAAAATTTCAATTTTCTTATTATTAATACTTGTTGTTTTCTTGGAAAAATATTTAAAATAAAATATTCCACATATAATTAGTATCACTGTAATTAAAAAAATTTGAATTAAAGTCTTAAAATTCATTTACTCAATATTTGCATCAAGTAAGTGATGGATATGAATTAAACCTAAAGTTCTGTTAATTTTTTTATTATTATGAACACATAAGCTTGTAATTTTTTTTTCATTCATAATTCTTAAAGCTTTAACTGCTAAAGTTTCTTTTGAGACTGATATAGGTTTTTTTGTCATTACATCTTTGACAAAAACATTATGCAAATTCCTAGTATGATGACTTATTTTTCTAATATTACCATCAGTCAAAATACCTGAAGTCTGCCCTTTTTTATTTTTGGCTATTAAAACTCCTAATTTCTTATTGGTTATTACTTTAATAGCATCTTTTAAATTTTTGTTTTGATTTATAAATGGAATTTGTTTTTTAGTTACCATTAGATCCTCTACAGTCTTTAATTGTTTACCTAAATTTCCTGCAGGATGTAATTTTGAAAAATCATGTTTATTAAATTTTTTTTTATTTAATGCTGCAATAGCCAAAGCGTCACCTATTGCTAATTGAATACTTGTGCTTGATGTGGGCACTATACCTAAGCCAGCCTCTTTGACTTCAGGTACTAAAATTTTTATGTCTGAACCTTTATAAAGAGATGAATTTTTTTTTGAGACAATACCAATTAATTTTATTTTGTTTCTATTCGCAAATTTTATTATAGGTAAGAGTTCCTCAGATTTTCCAGAATTACTTATAAGTATTAATAGGTCTTTTTTTGAAATACTACCAAGATCACCGTGCAAACAATCATTAGCAGATAAGGAGAATGCAGGACTACCTACAGAAGACATTGTGGACGCTATTTTTGCAGCAATTATTCCACTTTTTCCTACACCACACAAAATAATTTTTGAATTACAAGAAATTATTGCATATACCGCCTTCTCAAAATCTTTATTTATAGATCTTTTTAAAAGTCGTAAGGCTTCAATTTTTAAATTTAAAACTTTTTGAGCAACATAAATGCTAGTTTTATTTTTTTTTAATGTGACCATATATCATCCTTAAATAGCGCTAGATCAAGGTCTACTCTTGTTTTTAGAAATTTTAAACAGTCTAAATATAATTCAATTCTTTTTTCTCTAATTAAAATTTTATTTAATTCTTCATGTATTTTATGAAGATAAATAACATCATTAGCACAATATTTTAGTTGAGCAGGACTTAAATCTCCTCCAAAATCAGAGCTTTGAAATTGTTTGCTTATATCTATGTTAATGAATTCTTTAATCAGGGTTTTTAATGAATGATTATCTGAATAGGATCTAGCAAGTTTTGAGGCTATTTTTGTATCTAAAATATTATTAGTTTCAGTTTTAAGATAATATTTTATGTGAGCTACATCAGCTCTACCATAATGAAAAATTTTTTTGATATCATTATTTGCTAATACTTTAACTAAATTAGGAGCATTGTAATTTGAACGATCAAATTGAACAATATGTGCGTCTGAATTACCTGTAGAAATCTGTATAAGGCAAAGAGGGTCACGCTTGACATTAAGACCCATAAACTCTCCATCGATTGCTATTACGTTGCCTAAGTTTAAATCATCTGGTAAATCGTTTTTATGAACTTTTATTTCAGTATTCATTTTTAAATATATATATATGAAAGCAAAAAATTGTCTAATTTTTGGTGGTAGTGGTCAAATTGGGCGCCATCTAATTAGAAAACTTACAAAGAATGGATTTAAAGTAACTGTAGTAACAAGAAATATTCATCAAAAGGGTTATTTAATTAAAACTCAAGGCAATGCAGGTTATATCGAAATTGTTGAAGCAAATATTTTTGATGAAAAAAAAATTAGAAAACTTTTTGAAAATGCAGATATTTGTATAAATTTAATTGGCATTTTATTTGAGACTTCAAAACATTCATTTAGGAACATTCACACAGTATTCCCATCCATTTTGGCTAAACTTTGTAAAGAATATGACATTAAAAACTTTATTCACATTTCTGCCTTAGGTATAAATGATGCTTTTGATTCTAAATATGCTCAAAGCAAGCTTGAAGGTGAAAAGAATATTTTAAATCATTTTTCAAATGCAAATATTTTAAGGCCTTCAATTGTTTATTCTGTAGATGACAATTTTACAACCAATTTCATGACCCTTTTAAATAGACTACCTTTTTTTCCGCTTTATTATTCTGGAAAAACAAAGTTTATGCCAATACATTGTTCTGACTTAATAGAAATTATTTTTAATGTAATGACAAAAAGAATTAACTCTCAAATTATTGAATGTGTTGGACCTGAAGTGATTACTTTAGAACAAATTTTAAAAAAATTACTTAAATTAATTGATAAAAAAAGAATTTTAATACCTGTTCCTCTTTTCTTTGCTAATTTGTCAGCTCGTTTTTTTCAAATGTTACCAAAACCGCTATTAACGCAAGATCAATTGATTCTTTTAAAATATGATAATATTTTATCAAACAAATATAAATCTAATTCTGAAATTGGAATTCCTAGTAAGAAAATTTTTGATCAAGAGGTAAAAAAGTATTGCTATATGTGGAAAAAAGGTGGTGAGTTTAACACTTCAAAATATAAATCTGAGTAATTAAAATTCACTAAGTTTAGTATGGTAAACTAAATTTATCTAAGCAGACTTAATTTTTTTTGTAATTATATTTGGAATCTCTTCTTTTTCTACAACTTCATCCTTTTTACCTTTTGGCTGATAAGCATATAGAATATGTAATTTACAGTAAGAAAAATCTTTAAGTGAAGTTCGTCCACAAAAATAAAATGAGTTTTCATCAGGATGACCTATCGGCCATTTACAAGAGCTTTCATCTAATTCTTCTAATTGTTTTGGATTTTCTGGTTCAAAATCTTTTTCAATAATTAGTGATTTAAATTTACTTCTTCTTCCTTTTTTACTTTTGACGCTTTTATCAACTTGAGAATTTTCAAAAATTTTATTTGAAGTTGCAGCTCTTGTTTTAATTTTTGCCGAAAGATTAAGCCTATGAGCTTTACCAATAACAGCATTTCTGCTGATACCCCCGATTATTTCCGCTATTTGGCTAGCAGTATTTCCTTTACCCCATAGTTCTTTTAGTTTATTAACTTTTTCATCTGTCCAACTCATAATTTACTATATAATGTGTTTGTTCTTATTTAAAGCACAATATAATGGTATAGTTAATAAATTAACAAGATAATTTAATTAGTTATGCACAGGCTTCAAAAAAGTTTATTTTTACTAAATACAATCGATACTTGCATCAAAATATTTTAATTTATAAAAGTTAAAAAAAAATGAGCTATCTAGCAAAAAATTATAATAGAAAAAAATTATCTTTCTTAAAAGGTAAAGGTAGCTTTTTATATGCAACTGATGGAACCAAGTATTTGGATTTTGTTCAAGGGATTGCTGTTAATTCATTGGGACATGCTCATCCAAAATTAGTCAAGACAATTAAAAATCAATCAAAGAAACTTTGGCATGTTTCTAATGCATTCACAATTCCTGAGGGAGAAGAGTTAGCAAAAAAAATAGCAAAAAAAACTTTTGCAGATTTTATCATTTTTCAAAATAGTGGAGCAGAAGCTACAGAAGCAGCAATTAAAGTAGCTAGAAGATATTTTTACTCAATTGGAAAACCTAATAAAAATAGAATTATTTGCATTAAAAATTCATTTCATGGAAGAACATTAGCAACAATTTTTGCAAGCGGTTCTAAAAAAATGACAGAGGGATTTGGACCAAAGGTACAAGGATTTGATCACTTTAATTTTGGTGATCATAATAAGCTTAAAAAGCTTATTTCAAAGAATACTGCAGCAATTATGATTGAAACCATAATGGGCGAAGGCGGAGTCAAAGTAATACCAGATTGGTGTTTAAAAGGGCTCAGAAAACTATGCGATAAAAAGAATATTCTGCTAATTTTAGATGAAGTTCAATGTGGCGTAGGTAGATCAGGAGATTTTTTTGCTTTTGAAAAGTCAAAAGTCAAACCAGATATTGTTCCAATTGCAAAGGGAATTGGGGGCGGTTTTCCTTTAGGAGCGGTATTGATGAACAAAAAAGTTGCATCTGGAATGACAGCAGGAACCCACGGTTCAACTTTTGGAGGCAATCCTTTAGCTATGGTTGTTGGTAATACTGTAATGGATATAATTTCTAATAAGAAGTTTTTAAGTAATGTAAAAAATTTATCAGAATATTTTCTTTTACATTTAAATTTGCTTAAACAAAAATATCCCAATATAATTAAAGAAATTAGAGGGAGAGGCCTATTAATTGGAATTCAGCTTCAATCAGATCAAACAAAATTTATCAAAAAATTGATGGATAACAAACTACTAACTATACGAGCGGCAGAAAATATTGTTCGTATTTTGCCTCCGTTGAATGTAAAAAAAAATGAAATAAATCAAGCTTTAAAGATTATAAATAAAGTTTGTTCAGAGTTTAAATAAAATGAAACATTTTATAAATATAAAAGATATTTCAATTAAAGATCTTAGAAAGATTCTTATTGATGCCAAAAAGAGAAAAAGTGCTAGAAAAAAACTTAATAATCTTGAAATTGATAAGGGAGCTCCTTTAAAAGGAAAGTTATTGATACAAATGTTTGAAAAATCTAGCCTTAGAACTAGATTAAGTTTTTATTTGGCGATTAAACAACTTGGTGGAAGCACTCTTACACTCAGACCAGATGAACTACATTTGTCTAAAGGTGCTGAAAGTATTGAGGATACCGCCAAGATATTATCCAATTTTGGCAATGCTTTTATGCTTAGAACAGACAGTGATGAAAAATTAGAAGAATTTAAAAAATATCTATCTATACCAATTATTAATGGATTGAGCCCAAGCTCACATGCTACTCAAATTTTATCAGATGTATTTACCGTCGAAGAAATTAAAAAAAAACCAATATCAAAATTGAATATAAGTTGGATTGGAGACTCTAATAATGTTTTAAATAGTCTAATTGCAGCATCAACTAAATTTTTATTCAAACTCAATATTGGTTGCCCTAAAAAATATCAGCCTAATAGAAATATTTTAAACTACATTAAAAAAAATAAAAATAAAATTTCTTTCTATAATGACCCAATAAAAGCAGTAACTGGAGCTGATGTTATCTTTTCAGATAAAGTAATATCTATGAATGATAAAGTTAATAAGATTAAAAAATTGAATCATTTTAAAAAATTTAAAATTGACAAAAAACTTATGAGTTTTGCAAAAAAAGATTGCACTTTTCTTCATTGCTTACCTAGAGGAAAAGAGGTAGATGAAAAAGTTTTTTCAAGTAAACAATCAAAAGTTTGGCAACAAGCTTTTAATAGAGTACATGTACAAAAATCTATATTACTTTATTGCTTTGGAAAATTAAGGTAAAGGTAATGGATTATCAGAATTTTGATTTAAATATAAAATAACCGACGCCCTATCTTTTTCTTTTCTTAGTCCTGCAAAAGCCATTTTAGTACCTTTGATCCACTTAGCTGGTTTTATTAAGTAACCATTTAATTCTTCGAAAGTCCATTGCTTTCCATAACTTGAAAGAGCTTTAGAATATTTATAATCGTTTACAACTCCAGTTTGTCTACCAACAACATTATATAAGGCAGGACCGATATTATTTTTTCCTCCCTTAACAATTGAATGACAAGCTGCGCATTTTTTAAAAACTTTTTCACCAATAGCAAGGTCTCCCATAGCCATTAAAGCAGCAATATCAATTTTTTCCTCTACTGTTTCTGAGCTTGCAGTACTTACAGTAACTGCTTGTTCTACATTGACAGCATATCCAGGAGTTTTAGGTTTTTCAACATGAAATATTACATCAGATAGCTTTCCAATACCAATTACAAGAAGAGCAACCATAAGCACTGCAGCTATTATTTTATTTAATTCAAAAGAATCCATTTTATAAAATTATTTTGAACATATAACACTATAAATTAAAAATTGCTTACATATTTTGATGTACAATTTTGCCTCTGTTTATATTGTAAAGAAAAATAAAAAAGATCAATGAAAACATTAATAATAATTCCCTCAAGGTTATCAGCAACAAGATTGCCAGGCAAGCCATTGCTAAAAATTAATGGGTTATCAATCATTTCTCATGTTTATAACAAAGCCGAAGAAGCAAATATTGGAGATGTGGTGGTTGCAACTGAAGACTTAGAAATAATGGATGATATTAAAAAAAATGGTGGCCAAGCAATTTTAACTAAAAAAAAACATAAAACTGGAACAGATAGAATTTATGAAGCTTTAGAACAATTTGATTATAAAAATATTGATTTAGTAATGAATCTTCAAGGAGATGAACCTTTAATGAATATAGAGGATATTAAAAATTTAAACGATCAAATGATTAGGAATAAATCTCAGTTAGGAACTTTAGCTTCAAAGATAAAAGACAAGGCATTATTTGAAAATGATAACATTGTTAAAGTTTGTACAAAAGAACCTTTGGATGAACTAAATTTTCCAGAAGCAAAAAATTTTACGAGAAAAAGACTGGAACAAAGTAAAAATATTTATCATCATTTAGGTATATACTGTTATAAAAGAGAAACACTTAAAGATTTTGTTTCATATAATCAAACCCCGAATGAGATTAAGAATAGACTAGAACAGCTTCGAGCACTTGATAATAATATTAGAATTAATGTAGCACTTGCTAAATCATCTCCGATTGGAGTAGATACAGAGGAGGATTTTGTAGCTATAAAAAAATTAATGGAATATAAATCATGATGAGTAAAATTTATTTTCAAGGATCGTTTGGAGCGTATTCTCACTTAGCTGCACTTTCAATTGAACCAGATGCAGAAATTGTGCCATGTAAAACTTTTGATGAGTGTTTTTTAAAAGCATCAAAAGATACTAATTCAAAAATGATAGTTCCAGAGTCGAATAGAATTACTGGAAATATAGGAATTGAATATCTTATATTTGAATATAGGTTGAATATTTACTCTGAATACTTTCAAAAAATTGAACATAATTTATTGGGCATTCCTGGAACTAAAATAAATGAGGTAAAAGATGTGTATTCTCATGGACAGGCTTTGTCACAATGTTCAAATTTTATAAAATCTCATAGTCTGGTTGAGCATGTAAGGGCAGATACTGCTGGGTCTGCTGAAATGATTTCAATAAGTAAAGAAAAAAAAAAAGCAGCGATAGCTTCTACTTTAAGTGCTAAAACTTATAATTTAGAAATTATTAAAAAGAATATTGAAAATGAAAAAGGAAATTTAACAAGATTTTTGATAATGGGAAAAAATATTTTCCAACCTGAATTTACAAATAAAAAATATATTACTTCTTTTTTATTTAAATTAAAAAGTAAACCAGCTGCCCTGTATCAATCATTGGGTGGTTTTGCTATTAATGGTGTGAATTTAACAAAGCTCCAAAGTTACCCAGAAAAAAATACGTTCGACTCTTTCTTTTTTCTTTGTGATCTTGATGGGCATATAGAAGATCCAAAAGTGCAAAAATCTTTAGAAGAATTGGGATTACATTGTCAAGATTTTCACGTCCTAGGTGTTTTTGAAGCTGACAAATTAAGAGAAAAATAAATTATAAACTTTTCTTGTAGATTAGAAATTATTACTGCTATAATACTTTTGGAGGCTAGAGGTGGGTGCTGCTTGAACCCGACCAGATCTTAACGGAAGCAAT
>MDTB01032477.1_pt1 | contig 15101 bp, 15 predicted proteins | sample 811161 | NCBI WGS metagenome assembly MDTB01 (sample SAMN05326650, study PRJNA326480) | marine metagenome | isolation source: seawater | place: Mediterranean Sea | collected 2009
AGCTTTATTGTTTAGGAAAGTAATCTTTTAATTCACCCTCTCGGTAAACATCTGCAGTACAACAATGTAAACCTCCTCCAAATGCATATGCATCTCTTAAATCAATAGGAATTACTTCTATTCCAAGTTTATTTAATTGTTCAGCTTGATATTTTTCACTTTTCTCAACACAGATTGTTTTTTTATCTAAAATTAAAATGTTCATTGAAAGCCAAACAGACGAATAGCATAATGGTGGTGGCTCATTATGTGCAGGCTGAGCAGCATCAATTATTTCCCATCCATTATTTTCAAATAATTTTCGTTGTTCCTTTGGCAAACGTCTTTGTGGATTATTAATTATTAAACCTTCTTTAATTGGGGTAAAAGTTGCATCAATGTGAATTGGATAGGGATCTCCGGGGAAATTTACAGCATGGACTCGATGATTTTCAAAATGTCTTTGAAGCCAATCGATACCCTTTAAATTGGTTGTAAACCCGTGCTGAACAATTAAATCCTTACCAAATCTCAATACATCAGCTGCATCAAATAAAGGCTCCTCCTCTGTTGTTACAAAAAATTTATCTTCTGTCCATTTAAGTCTTTTTTGAATTCCTATTTTATCTGATAAATAATCTTTTCTATAGTCATCATCAGTTAATCTTGGTTTCGGAGCAGACTCGTGCCTCATGTTTTTGTCCAAATCATAATATTTTTTTAACAAAGGCCGATAACAGAGATACTCAAACCATCTACATCTATAGCTCATTGTTGCTTCTAAAATCTCATTTCCAACTGTTAACAAAACATCTCTTGGTGGCATACAGCCAAACATCGTTTCTGCTTTCCAATCTGGGGTTGATATTTTTTGGTTAAAGTTTATTGGTGAGGGTCTATCAACTTTAATTCCACGTTTAATTAAAATATTAGAAAAGTCATCTAATAATTGATTTGCCTTGTCTATTGTATCTTTCATTCTAGGGCCAAATTTTCCTCTCATATCAGAGTCTTCAGGGACCTTAGCATCTAAAGCTGGTTCTGGTGCCGGTATACAAGTCCCATCAGCTTTTCCAACTATTACATGTTTGAGGGGATCCCATTCATTCCAACTATTTACGATCTTTTTATTATTATTCATTTTTATTTTCGTTAAAAAGTTTAATTAAGAGCTATATATCTTTTATTCCATCTCATAATGAGACTATAATAAATAAGTGATACAAAAAGAAAAAAACCCCCTATTATTGTGTTTGTAGATGGTATTTCGTTTATTCCAAAAAGAGGTAACCAAACCCAGAAAATTCCACCAATTACTTCTGTCAAAGATAGCAAAGTTAATTCTGCAGCCGGAATAGCTTTAGAACCAATTGAATATAATATTAGACCAAAACAAACTAAGGTACCATGCAAAGAAAACATCGTACCATTATAACTTGAAGAAAAAAAAGTTTGATTTTTTACTAAAATGATTGTCGCAGCAAAAACAAAACAAAATAAGCCCGCCACCGCAACTGTAGTAAATTTTGGTGTTTCTTTTCGCCATCTCAAAGTTACTGAAAAGATTGAAAAACCAATTGACGAGGTGATACCAAATATAAAACCCACTAATGAACTTTTTTCAGTATTTCCCAAAGCCATAATTATTATACCAATAGTTGCAATAGAAATTGAAATCCAAACATTTAAAGATATTTTTTCCTTTAAAAACAAAAAAGCTAATAATGCTGTGAAGAATGGCATTGCAGCTAAACATAAAAGAGTAATTGCTGCAGTTGTATTTGTTATTGAATAAATAAAAGAAATCATAGCAATACCTAAACCAATACCGCCTATGATCCCTGATTTTCCTATTTTCTTATAATTTTTGTAAAAATTTATCCCTTCTTCAAAATATAAATATAAATTCAAAATGATAAATATTGTTAAACCTCTTCCAAAAATATATTGCCAAGGGACTAAATGAGGGTCATTCATATATCTAACAACAAGTGGGCCAAAAGACCAAAGGATACCTGCGAGTAAGACAATAGGTACAGCTATTTTTTCATTTCTGAGTTCTATCATAAATAGATACTTAATTATAAAAAGATGGAACTACAACAAAAATGAGTTCTTAATAATATTTTTACAAATTTACTATTTTAAGTTGTAAAGCATTTGTAAAAAAACTCTGATTTCACAAGTATTTTAATTTGAATATTATATATTTTAGCTTATTAGAACAATATGGATTTAGAGGTACTAAAAATTGCATCAGATACAAACAATAATAGATATATTAAAAACTATACTCATTCGTCAAAACTAAAAAATCCATTGTGTGGAGATGAAATACAGATAAAATTAATAATAAAAGGTAATAAAATTTTGGATTTTGGATATGAAGATAAATCTTGTATTTATTGTAAAGCATCAGCAAGTTTATTAGCAAAAAATTCAATCAATCAACAAAAGTTTAAGGTCAATGAATTGTGTGATGATGTAAAATCTTATTTTGAAAATAATAATGATATTATTAAAAAAAAATGGGTTTTTTTAAAAAAATTACTTAATCAAAAAAATTTTAATCGTAAAGAATGTATTTTATTACCTTTTAAAACCCTTAAAAAAATTGTATCTAGTTGATTTTATGGGCAATATAAAACAATCTATAATTGCAGGTTTTTTTTCTACATTAACAATACTTATTTTAACAATCTTAACCTATAAAACTGAGTTTGGTATTTTTTTAATTGCTTCGTTCGGCTCCTCTATGGTTTTGCTTTATGGCTATCCTGAAAGTCCATTTGCTCAACCCAAAAACATTTTTTTTGGTCATCTTCTTACTGCGTTGGTTGGAATAATTTTTCTCAATTTTTTACCATTACCATTATATCTCGTAATACCTTTAGCGGTTGGTTTTGGTGTAGGTTTAATGATCTTCTTTAATGTAACTCATCCACCTGCAGGTGGAAATCCAATTATTGTGATTATTGGTAGTGTATCACTCGATTATTTATTAAATCCTATTATTACAGGATCAATAATTGTTATAATTTTTGGTATAATAATTAATCGTTTTATTTTAAAAAAAAGTTATCCAAATCCAAAATAATTTGTTTGCTAGCAGCTTTAAAATAATGTTAGATAACTCAAATAAATTAATATTGATGTAACACTGGAGAACAAATGAAAATATTGTGTATTTTGTATGATGATCCAAAAGGAGGAATGCCTAAGTCATACCCTTTAAAAGATTTACCTAAATTGGATAAATATCCTGATGGGATGACTTTACCTTCACCAAAAAGTAGAGATTTTAAGCCTGGGGAATTATTAGGTTGTGTTTCCGGAGAATTAGGATTAAGAAAATTTTTAGAAAGTAACGGTCATGAGCTAATAGTTACAAATAGTAAAGATGGCGACGGATGTGAAGCAGATAAACATATCGTTGATGCTGATATAGTTATATCACAGCCTTTTTTTCCGTATTATCTCACTAAAGAAAGAATTTCAAAAGCCAAAAAATTAAAAATGGCTATAACAGCAGGAATAGGATCAGATCATGTTGATCTACAAGCTGCTATGGATAATAAAATTGATGTTGTTGAGGTAACTTTTTGTAATTCAAGATCTGTTGCTGAACACATTGTTATGATGATAGTTTCTATGGTAAGGGATTACCATAACCAGCACAGAATAGTAAATGAAGGTGGTTGGAATATTGCAGATGCAGTTCAAAGATCTTATGATGTTGAAGGAATGCATATTGGAACTGTGGCTGCTGGACGTATTGGATTAGATGCATTAAGAAAAATGAAACCTTTTGATGTACACTTACACTATTTTGATAGACACAAATTACCTGATAGTGTCGAGAAAGAATTAAACTTAACTTTTCATGAATCAGTAGAGTCAATGGTAAAAGTTTGTGATGTAGTTACTATAAACTGTCCTCTTCATCCTGAAACTGAAAATCTATTTGACGATACTATGATTGGTAAAATGAAAAAAGGTGCATATATCGTAAATACTGCAAGAGGGAAAATCTGTAATCGAGAAGCTATCGCAAAAGCATTGAAAAGTGGTCAATTAAGTGGATATGCTGGTGATGTATGGTTTCCTCAACCAGCTCCTAATGATCACGTATGGAGAACAATGCCAAATCATGGAATGACTCCTCACACATCTGGAACATCTTTGTCAGCTCAGACTAGGTATGCAGATGGAGTTAGAGAAATTTTAGAATGTTTTTTTGAAGGAAAAGAGATTAGAGACCAATATCTTATTGTTAAAGATGGACAATTAGCGGGTATGGGAGCCCACTCTTATAGCAAAGGTTCAGCAACTGGCGGATCCGAAGAAGCGGCAAAATATAAGAAAAAATAAAACTTTCTTAAATTTTATTAAAGGTATGCTACTAAAAGTAGCTACCTTTAATATTTTTAGCTTAGTTTATCTCTATTATATTCGATACCTGATGAGATTTATAATAGTCGTAATTTTAAATTTTGTAACTGCAATAGAAGCTTTAGCACTTGAAAAAAGTAAAGCTTATTTTGCTGGTGGTTGTTTTTGGTGCGTAGAAGAATCTTTTGAAAAATTAGATGGTGTTAAAGAAGTAATTTCAGGATATTCAGGTGGCACAACTGAAAATCCAACTTACAAAGAAGTTACATATGGTAATTCAGGTCACTTTGAAGTTGTTGAGATAATTTATGACAAAAAAATCATATCTTATGAGAAATTGTTAGAAAATTTTTGGATTAATATTGATCCATTCGATGCTTATGGTCAGTTTTGTGATAAAGGATATAGTTATAGATCTGTTGCTTTTTATCAAAATAATGAAGAAAAAAATTTTATTGAGAGAGATATGAAAAAATTAGAAAAAAAATTTAATAAAAAAGTTGTCACATATCTAAGAAAATTTGAAAAATTCTATGAAGCTGAAGAACGTCATCAAAATTTTTATAAAGTATATTTTCAAAATTATTTAAGATATAAAAAAGCGTGTAAGAGAGAAGAAACCTTAGATAAAATCTGGAAAAGGTAATACTTAATGAAAAATTATATTAATTGGAATTTTGATAATACTTATTCTAGGCTACCTGAAATTTTTAGAGAAAATATAAAACCTGTAAGTGTTAAAAATCCTGAATTAATTTTACTAAATGAAAATTTAGCTAAAAGTCTTAATTTAGAATTTTCCAATATAAATAAGAGTAAGTTATCGGCATTATTTGCAGGAAACGAATTGCCTGAAAAAAGTAATTCTATTGCTCAAGCCTATGCTGGTCATCAATTTGGTCATTTTACAATGCTAGGAGACGGAAGGGCAGTATTGATTGGTGAGCATTTGACTAAAACAAAAGATAGATATGATATTCAATTTAAAGGTTCGGGTAAAACTGCTTTTTCTAGAAATGGAGATGGCAGAGCTGCTTTAGGGCCTATGTTAAGAGAATATATAATAAGTGAAGCTATGTATAATTTGAAAATACCAACAACAAGAAGTTTGGCGGTTGTAAAAACTGGTGAAGACGTTATTAGAGACACAACTTTAGACGGTGGTATCCTAACAAGAGTAGCTTCAAGTCATATTAGAGTAGGTACTTTTCAATATATTGCTGCAAGGAATAAAAAAGATGAACTTGAATTATTAATAAATTACGTAATTAAAAGACATTATCAAGAAATTGAAAAATCTAAAAATAAAGTTGTAGAACTTTTGAATAAAGTTTTAGATAAACAAATTGATCTTGTGATTCACTGGATGAGAGTTGGTTTTGTTCACGGGGTAATGAATACAGATAATATGAGTATTGCTGGAGAGACAATAGATTACGGTCCATGTGCTTTTATGGATATTTATGATCCAAAAACAGTATTTAGTTCTATAGACAAAATGGGAAGATATGCATATTGCAATCAACCCATTATAACAAAATGGAATTTAGCTAGATTTGCTGAATGTCTAGTACCATTTATAGACGATGATCAAAATAAAGCAGTTGAGTTGGCATCAGAAATAATTAATTCCTTTGAAAAAAAATATGAGAAAAAGTGGCTTAAAATGATGAGAGATAAGTTAGGTTTGATAGGTGAAAATGAAAAAGATAAATCTTTGATTATAGATTTACTTACTTGGATGCATAAAAATAAAGCAGATTACACAAATACATTCTGTCACTTAATGGGTGAAAAAATTATAGAGGACAAAAAATATGAAAACAAAGATTTTATAATATGGAAAGAAACTTGGAAAAAAAGACTTTTATATAAAAAAAATACACCCGACAAATTCAATAAACTAATGAGAAGTGTTAACCCTTCGATAATACCTAGAAATCATTTAGTAGAAAATTCTTTAAAAGAAACTGAACAAAATAATCTTAAACCAATAAATCGATTATTAGAGATTTTGAAAAAACCATATACTAGGCAAGAAAATATTACCGATTTTCAGAGACCACTGTCATCAAATGAAAAATATCAAACATTTTGTGGAACGTAGTTTATAATATTCTTCAATAGAATTAAATACTTTTCCAATTTTTAAAAGGAGTTACTAAATTTTCTAAATTTTCAGAATCTTTTGCAGTAATAAAAATATCAGCAGAAATAGACACTCTATTATTATTTTTTACATTTGGTTGTGTTTGATGTGCTGTTTTTGATGGGAACACAACTATATCGTTCTCTTTCGCTTCAAAAACTATTGCTGCAGAATTAGATATATTTCTTTTTTTTATTATCTGTTTTTTGTTAGAGGTGGGTGATAAAAATAAGCCTGGCAAAAATTCATTATGTTTTGTCTCGTCAATAAAAAGTAAATTTGCATCTGACTGGAGTTTTTTTAGATAGTAAGCAAAAGATAAATGTGATTGTAGGTGTTTATGAAGGGCTATATTTTCTTTTTCATTTGAAATTGTAGCCCATGATCTTTGCACAAAAATATTTAATTGGTTACTGTCTACTTCTATTGCGTCTAAATATTCAGTTATTACTTTTTTTACTTCAATAAAAAAATCTGTAAAAACAGGATTATTATGAAGATATTCAAAACCTTGGGTATCTCCAGTCCAAGCACTAGATTGATTTTTATATTCCTCATTTTTACTATTTTTTTCCATAGCAAAGATTTCATCTAACATCTTTTTTTTTTGGTCTTCCGAGAGATGAATCTTGGATTTTAAAATTGAAAGTGGAAAAAAATTAAATATTTGTCCCATTATAAAACATAAGGTTCGGGTCTTGCTTTCTTACCCAAAACTCTTTCAACAGCCATATTCGAAATATCTATTGATTGATAATTTCCTGTAGTAATCAATTCTGTCAATGCTCTTCCAATACCTGGGGCTTGCATTAAACCTCTTCCTGTAAAGCCTGTAGCAAGATAAACATTTTCAAATTTTGGGTGTTTTCCAACTACAGCATTATTATCAAGTCTATTACAATCGTAATAACCAGCCCATCCACCTGTTAACTTTAGTTCCTCCATTTCTGGTATTCTGTGTGCTAAAGCAGGCCAAACAAGTTCCTCAAAGTCTTCCCAAGCAGGCTCAAGATCTTTAGCATCGAAAACTGACTTTGGTGAACCAGCTAAATACTCTTTTCCCTCTGGTCTCCAATAAACTCCTGTAGTCAAATCACCTGTGAGAGGCATTTCTGGGATATGTTTTGGGCATTTTACTCTAAACACTGTGTGCTTTTGAGGTTCAACTGGAATATCTTCTAGTAGTTCTTTAGTCCAACATCCTGCAGCAGAAATAATTGTTTTGGCTTTTATTTCTGAAAGATTTTTAATTTCTCCTTTTAAAAATTCCGCACCCAATTCAACTGCTTTACTTTTTAATGCATTATGAAACATAAAAGGATCTATCCAACCTTCACTCTGATTATCAGTAAAAGTTGCGGTTTCTATACCATCATCATTTATGTAAGGAAAAAAATTTCTTAATTCGGATCCCTTTATATTTTTTGTTCCTGCATCACAAGCTTTATGGTTTTCTAAAGCTTTGTACTGTTCTTCAGCATGTTCAGGTCCAAACATTAATAAATATCCATTAGTAACCATACTTGCTGTTGGTTTTGGATTTTTTTCAGTTTTGAGTAGTTCTGGTATTTGAGATATGAATTCTCTTGCAAATTTACCAAGTAAAATATTCTCTGTTTGAAAAAATTGTCTTCTAAACCCACCTAGTGACAAAGGAAAGGAAGCAGTTTTGTATGTTGGGTCTCTTTCAATTACTTTTACTTTCCTTCCTTCCTTCGATAAAAAATAAGCTACGGAAGTGCCAATAATACCTCCACCAATTATAACAACGTCATCCATATTTAATTTAATATTAATAAGCTAAAATTCAGGAATAGTGCATAGGTAGTCCAAAGTAAATAGGGAATCATTAAGTAATAACTCACTAAATTGACACGTTTAAATCTAACAATAAGGATAATTATCAAAAAAATTAGTATTAAGAGTACAATAAGTGCAAATAAAATTTGGTGCATACCAAAGAAAACAATACTCCAAGTTGTATTAAAAACTATACTAATAAAATAAATATAAATTGTATTCATATCTTTATTTTTACTGTGCCAGAAAAACCAAATAGCTAAGGTCATCATAAGGTATAATGTTGTCCAGACAGGAGCAAAAACCCACTCTGGTGGATTGTAATTAGATTTAATTAATTGAGAATACCAAGGTTCTTTAAAATTAAGTGTTGTAAAACCTCCAATAAATGACGCTGTATGTGTAATTACTAAAAAAAGAATAAATGATAGAAATTTATTTTTTAGCATAAAAGTACTATACATCACTATAGAATGAATAAAAAAACTATTTGGATAACAGGTGGAAGCACTGGAATTGGTAAGGCTTTAGCGATTAAGTTTGCTAAGGAAGGATGGAATGTTGCTATATCAGCAAGACGTGAAAACTTGCTAAATGAAATTTCAAATAATTACGAGAGTATAAGTTCATTTCCACTAGATGTAACTGATAAGTTAAAATGTAAAGAGGTATTTGAAAAAATAAAAAATGAATTTAAAAATATTGATATTTGTTTTTTTTCAACTGGTACATGGAATCCAAAAAAAGAAAAAAATATTGATGTAGAACAAATTGAAGAAGTATTCAAAATTAATTTCTTTGGAACATTAAATAGTATTAAAGCAGTTGAAGAGTACTTTAAAAATAAAAAAGATGGAACGATTACAATAGTTTCTTCTATAGCTGGTTATAGAGGACTACCTAACTCAACTGGGTACGGGCCTTCAAAATCTGCTCTAAACAATTTAGCAGAAAGTTTATATTTTGATTTTAAAAGATCAAATGTGCGAGTATGTTTGGTATCTCCAGGTTTTATAAAAACCCCTATGACAGATAAAAATGATTTTAACATGCCTTTTTTAAAAACAGCAGATTATGCTGCTGAAAAAATTTATGACGGCTTAGTTAATAAAAAAGTGTTTGAAATTCATTTTCCAAAATCATTAACGGTAATACTTAAAATCTTAAGTTTTATTCCAAGTAAGATTTATTTTGGTTTGATTGGAAAGTTAACAAAATATCAAAAAAAAAATTAATCTTTTACAAATACCACAGTAAGTTCTGCTACTTTTATACCAAATTTAGTCATCGTGGCTCTATTAATTGCAACACGATCATCTTGTTTAAAAATCCAATCATCAAAAGTTATTTTAATTTCTTTACCCTTAACTGGAACTAACAAAACATATTCAAATTTAAATGCTGGACCATATGAGTAGCCTTTCGCTTTACCAACTACATCTCCTGCTGTTCCCTCATAGTTATTCTCATCTATCTTTGTAATTTGCCACTGTCTAGTTTGAACCTCACCATCATCCCAATTGAATTTTTCGTCTAAGATTAATTGTTTCCCATCCCACTTACCATCTAAATCTGCAGAAAATTGTCTAGTAACTTTTCCAGATCTGTTTTGAAGGACTCCCCAAGCCTTAACATTACCTGATAAATAATTTTCAATGATTAGTCTGGGTTCTTTTCCTTTAAAATCCTCTGGTTTCATATCATTTTTATTTGAACAGTTTGTAATTAAGAATAAAGTGATTATCAATAAAATTGGTCTTAAGTTTCCTATTTTGCTCATAAGTTTCCGATTATTTATTTATTTTGAATTGAAAATTGTATCAGGTCAATATTTTTTGATTTAAATCCTGCTTCGCAATAAGAGAGGTAAAATTCCCACATTCTTTTAAATGTAAAGTCAAAACCTTGTTTTTTAATTAAATCCCATTTTCTATTAAACTCATTTTTCCAGATAGCTAATGTATTTGCATAATGATCAGCATAAGAGTCGTAAGACTTAATTGTTAAACCATTGTCTGAAACATATTTATTCAAACTATTTTTACTTGGAAGAAATCCTCCTGGAAATATATATTTTTGTATGAAATCTTGTTTAGTTTTATATCTTTCAAATAAATTATCATCTATTGTAATTGCTTGAATTGCTGCCCTACCATCTGTAGAAAGATTTTTCTTAATAGTTTTAAAATAACTTTCCAAATAATTTTGCCCTACTGCCTCAATCATTTCTATGGACGCTATTGAATTATATTTATTCTTTAAATCTCTATAATCTTTGATTTCAATATTTACTTTTTCATTTAAACCACATTTATGAATTCTTTTTTTTGCGTATTCGAATTGTTTTTTTGAAATAGTAATACAATCTAATTTTACATCATATTTTTTTCCTAAATATTCTGCAAAACCACCCCAGCCGCATCCAATTTCTAAAACCCTGTCTCCATTGTTTGGTTTTATTAAATCTATCATTTTTTGGTATTTATTGTTTTGTGCCTCCGAAAGATCTTTAGTGGTCTCGCTAAAAATTCCACTGGAGTAAGTTAAGGTTTCATCAAGCCATAAAGAAAAAAAATCATTTCCTAAATCATAATGTTTTGCAATATTTTCTTTACTTCTATTCTTTGTATTTTTTATAAAGATCCCTTTTAAAAAATTTATAATTGTAAAATCGAGTAAGCCTGAAAACTTGTATATGATTTTGATATTTCGAGCTGTTATTTCAATTAGATTGGATAAATTATCAGTTTCAAATTCTCCTCTCATATAAGATTCTGCAAAACCGATACTGCCTCTTTTTATAAGATTAAAAGAAAAATTTGGTTTTTTAATTTTCAATTTAGCTTTTAAATTATCTTGAGGATTACCAAATTTAAAAATTTCACCTTGATAATTCTTAATTTCTAGATACCCAACGTTTATTCCTGCTAATATGTTAAAAACCAGTTTTTCTGAAATTTTATTTACAGGCATTAATTTTCAAAAGATATGTTGTTTTTTATTTTTAATTTTTTTTGAATAAATCTTATTCCTTTGGTCCATAATTTAAACGCTTCAAAATGTATCGCTGCAATAATTTTAAAAGTCATTAATGGATGTTTTAAATAAGATTTAATTAACTCTGAAGTTGTAAAATCTTTTCTTTTCCCATCTTGAGAGGCATATAATATTTTTTCGTTTAATTGATATTGATCTATGATTATTGAAATCTTATCTGCAGGTTTTAAAATTCTAAAAAAATAACTACAATTCATTTCAATGAATGGCGAGACATGAAATTTTTTCTCACAATTGTGTTTAAGTAAATTGTCATTTTTTACTTTAAAAACATAAGTATGTTGCTCATCAAAAGTATTTTTGACTTCGTATAATATAGATATCAAATCGTTATTATCATTGTACACATAAAAAACACTTAATGGATTGAAAACATATCCAAAGATTCGTGGGTAGCATAAAAGTTTAATTTTAATATTTTCACTACTAATATTATTTTGCTTAAGATTTTTTTTAACCCAGTCGATTAAGAGTGATCCATCTCTATCTCCATGATCTTTATCAAAAAAACTAACTAAATTAAATTTATTGTATGAAAAAAAATTAATTGTTTTATCTAATTTTTCTAATTCTGAAAGATCAATTAAAAGTGAAAATACCTTGTACTTAAAAAAATGTATCTTTGGTTTAAATCTTTTATGAATAACTGTGCCATTATATATACAACTAGTCATTAAGGGTTTTAAGCATTTCAATAGATGATTTTATTCCATCTTCATGAAAACCGTAACCAAAATAACTACCACAGTAAAGAATATTTCTTTTATTTTGTAAATTTGTAAGCTGACTTTGAGAATTAAGTGCAGATTGATCAAAATATGGGTGTGTAAATCTTACTTTTTTTAAAATTTTCTTCTTATCAATTTTAAAATAGGGATTTAAGGTAAGAAAAATATTTTCATCACAATTAAGGTTTTGTAATAAATTTAGCCAATATGTAATTGAATTTTTTTCTATTTCATCCTTTTTCATTGATGAATTCCATGAACACCAAGCTTTTTTATTTTTCGGCATAGCTTGTTCATCGGTATGAATATAAGCAATATTTTCTTTATATTTATAATTTGAAAGTACATTCTTTTCTTGGTCAGTTGGATTATCAATTATTGATAAAGCTTCATCCGCATGTGTTGCTAAAACAACTTTGTCGTATCCAAAATATTCACTTTCTCCTCCATAATACAAATCTATACCTGTTGTTTTTGTTTTAATTTTTTTGATTGGATAATTTTTGAAATATTCACCGCTGATTTTTGAAATAATATTCTGAACATAAGTTCTACTCCGATTTGATACTGTGTACCATTGGGGTCTATTTTTTAATTTAAACAAACCATGGTTTTGGAAAAACTTTAAGAAAAATCTTAATGGCATTTGACTGGCAGCACTTGGTGGCATTGACCATATAGCTGAGACCATAGGTATCAAATGATAGTTGATAAACTCTTTTGAAAGTTTTTCCTTTCTCAAATAATCACCAAGAGTAGTCTCTTGATCAATTTTTTTTATATTATCACATTTTTTGTAAAACTTAATTATATCAAAAAACATTTTGAAGAATCTTAAATTAAACAGATTAATCTTATTCGAAAAAATTCCACTTAATCCTTTACCACAATATTCAAATGAAGATTTTTCAACTGATACAGAAAAAGACATATCGCTTTTTTCAATTGCAATATTATTCTCCTCAAAAAAATTTATTAAATGCGGGTAAGTTGCGTAGTTAAATACAATGAAACCTATATCAACCCAAACTTTTTTTGTACCAAAAGATAAATCAATAGTATGAGAGTGACCACCGAAACGATCTTCCTTCTCAAAAAGGTCTACATGATGTTTTTTTGATAAGTAATATGCAGCGCTAAGTCCTGAAATACCTGAGCCGACAACAGCAATCTTCATTTATTGTTATGCTGCATCTTCTTTAAATTCATCTATGCTCGGACAAGTACAAAATATATTCTTGTCACCATAAACATTATCTACTCTTGAAACTGGAGGCCAAAATTTATTAGCTCTTAAAAATTTTGCTGGATAAGCAGCCTCTGCTCTTGAGTATTTATGTGTCCAATCATCGGAGGCTAGTTCGCTGTCTGTGTGAGGAGCATTTTTTATTGGATTGTCAATTTTATCAAATTCACCTGATTTAATTTTTTCAATTTCTTCTTTAATCTTAATTAAAGTATCACAAAATCTATCGAGTTCTGGCAAACCCTCACTTTCAGTTGGCTCTATCATCATTGTACCAGCTACTGGCCATGACATAGTTGGTGCATGAAATCCATAATCTATTAATCTTTTTGCAATATCTTCTTCAGTTACGCCCGTCTCTGATTTAATTTTTCTAATATCAATAATACATTCATGGGCAACATTTCCATTTGATCCTTTATATAAAATTGGAAAATGATCTTTTAGTCTATGAGCAATATAATTTGCATTTAATATTGCCACTTCAGTAGCAAGCTTTAACCCTGCTGATCCCATCATTTTAATGTACATCCAAGAGATTGATAGAATACTTGAACTACCCCAAGGAGCTGCTGAGACTGCTCCAATGCCAGATGTTGGTCCACAATCTTTAATCACCGGATGATTAGGTAGATAAACTTGTAAATGTCTTTTACAAGCAATTGGTCCCATACCCGGTCCTCCCCCGCCGTGTGGAATACAAAATGTTTTATGCAAATTAATATGACAAACATCTGGACCAAAATTTCCAGGCTTTGCAACTCCAACTAAGGCGTTTAAATTTGCTCCATCCATGTAAACCTGCCCACCATGTTTATGAACTAACTCACAGATATCAGTTATTTTTTCCTCAAATACTCCATGGGTAGATGGATAAGTTACCATTAGTGCCCCAAGATTTTCCGAATGTTGTTCAGCTTTTTTCTTTAAATCATCAAAATCAACATTTCCCTCTTTATCACAATTAACGACTACTACCTTCATTCCAACCATTTGTGCACTTGCTGGATTAGTACCATGTGCTGAACTTGGAATTAAACATATATTACGATTAGCCTCACCTCTATCTAAATGATACTTTCTAATAACCATTAAGCCTGCATACTCACCTTGAGCACCTGCATTAGGTTGCAAAGAAACACCCGAAAAACCAGTTATAGAACGCAACCAATTTTTTAGATCAGTAAATAGATCTCTAAAACCTTCCATTTGTTCAATTGGGACAAACGGATGAGGTTCTGCAAATTCTTTCCATGATATTGGGATCATTTCGGCAGCAGCATTCAATTTCATTGTACAAGAACCAAGTGCAATCATAGTTCTATTCAGTGCTATATCTTTATCTTCTAATCTTTTTAAATATCTAAGCATTTCAGTTTCAGAATGATATGAGTTAAAAACTGGATGCTCTAAATATTTTGAAGTTCTTAATAAATTTTTTGGCAGGTTAGGTAAACTTACTGATGGATCTTCTTTTTTAATTGATTCTGCTGCATTAAAAATTTTTAATAGCTGATTTACTCTATATACATTTTTTCTTTCATCAAATGAAACAGCAAGCATTTGAGAATTTACTTTTCGAATATTAACTCTTTGGTTCAGAGCATTCTTATAAATTTGATCAGTCTTTTCTTTGGTAATAATAGTAACAGTATCAAAAAAATTATTCGAATAAAGCTCGTATCCAGATTGTTTTATTTTATCAGCAAAACTTTTTGCTAATTGAGACACTCTTTCTGAAATATTTTTA
>MDTB01048544.1_pt1 | contig 15101 bp, 10 predicted proteins | sample 811161 | NCBI WGS metagenome assembly MDTB01 (sample SAMN05326650, study PRJNA326480) | marine metagenome | isolation source: seawater | place: Mediterranean Sea | collected 2009
ATAGTTTATATTACAAAAAAAAGAGTCAATATGGTGATAAAAATGTTATTGGAAATATAGTTAATACACCAGAAAATCCACTAAAATCAAAGAAGCAACTGTCTAAATTTGTAAAATTGGATGTAGAAATAGTAAAAGATTATAGACGAATTGAGTCATGTATTGAAAAGAAAGGTGGTTTAAAGACAAAAACTGAATCCAAGCGTATCGAATGGTCTGATAATATTAAACTTTGTCATGAAGAAACAGATAATTTACTTAGAACCAGAAAGACTCACAAAGAAACATGGAAGTGCCTAATATGTGAACAAGAGACTACAGAAGACATATGTCCAACATGCGGAGTAACTCGCGAAGATACAATGATATTCAATGAATCATCTACACCAATTAAATCAACTGAATCGAGAAAGGCGGATTCAGTATCAAAAAAATCAGTTGAAAAAGAACCATTAGAAAAAATTTCTGCACCCAAATTCAAAATGCCTGTTGGTAAAAAATCAGATACTACAAGTGAAGTATTAGATAAAGAATCTTCTTTAACTGTAACAAGTAGTAAAGATTCAGATTCTAAATCAGATACATCTGATAAAAAAAGTATTACTACAACAAAAAGTTCAGAGATTGCTTCAAGCAAATCCACAAAATCAAAAAAGAAAAAAGGAAGAGTCAAGCGAGCAAGATTTTAATCATTAATAAATTCACATACAATACAAAAATCAGTATATGAATCTAAATTTTCTAGTTTTATTGTATAATATTCATTAATATCAAAAATAATTGTCTTTTTAGGAATATATGTATGAATTGTTTTATTATTCAGATAACTAAATTCTAATAATAAAAATTCTAACTCAAAAACATTAGAATTAACTTTTACAGTATATAAGATATTAACCGGTAGTAAATTACTACTATAAATATCAATATGCTTTATACAGTATTTTTTTTCTATTATATTGATTTTATCAGTGTAATATGGCTTATATTCGTATTTTATAACTGGACCTTTTGGTTCAGATGGAATATAATAATATCCAATATTATATTTTTTATTAGAAATTGGTTTTGGAATATATATATTATTAAGTAGGTTACTGAAATCTTCCTTGCAATTTACATCTCTGAATATGTGACTGCTATTTTTATGATATTCTAATGGTTTAAAGTTAATATTAGCATTTATTGGTATAATATTTTTATCAGAATATAATGAATTATTAGGTACAAAAAATTTATCAATTATAAAATATACCATATTGTATTTCAATATGCAATATTTAAATAATTATAATTAATTAAGAATCAATTGTTGGACGAACAGTGTTCATTGGATCATACTCTTGAGTTTTAATTTCAAATACATATTCTATTTGATTAGTTAAATTGACAATTTTGTCATTAACTTGAGGAGTATTTGATTCAGCGGTTACCTTGTATGTTACATTATCATTGCCATCAACTGCATCTACTTTAGTAACACGTACATTAGTTTGATTATCACCTCTTATTACACATAGTTTGTCTTTTTTATATGTGTTTGCATACATTTTTTCATCAACAATATATTCACTGCCATCAATTGTTGGTGTATCAATATCAATGTCTTTCATAGCTGAATTTTTAACATTATTACCCTCAGAATCAAGTAATTTAAGAGTTAATCTATCTAATTTTGCAAGAGGAGAAGAGTAGAATATCGTAAAATCATCGTCATCATTTTTATAATATAAATATGTTCTTCCCTCATTGTTATCTTCGTTATATACTAATTGCTTATCAAAATGAATTTTACAAAAAATTTTCTCACTGAAATTTTTAGTACTAATTATGTTGGAATTAAATTCATCTACTGCAACGAAAAAATATGGTTCGGGAAAGTTAAAAGCTTCTCTTGGTTTTGGTATAATAACACGTCTAAGTTTTATAGATATTACATTTTTAAGAACTTGAGATACAGATGGATTATCAAGTCCTGAAGATTTAAATACAACCGGTACAGATTGTTTGACAGATTCCATATCATTATTAATAGAATTATCAGTATTGTTTTCTATTTCAGATACTGTTTGAGATGATTCTGCTCCAAAAACAATTCTGAAATTATATTTGTCAAAATCATTATTATTAAGATTTCTGTCCCGTGAACTTACAATAAGATTATGTGTTTTAATAGTTAAAGATTTATTATTTTGTTCTTTAATTAAACGTGGTATATCAAGAATTGTCTCGTAATATTTTGATATGTCATTTTCTTGATATAACTGTAAAAGTTTATCAATATTATTATTTGTGTTGTTAATTGCAGTGGATTGTTTGTTAATACTTTCTTTGATTACATCGAGTTCAATATTAGGTGTTTTAGTAACAAGTTTAACAGAATCACCTTGTCTATCATCTGAAAAGGGTTTGGTAGGAAACTGTTTATCAGCTACAGTAGTGATAGTATTAAATTGATCATTAACTGTTGATGTGCTCCCATTAATATCTTGAATTAAGTCATTGTAATTAATATTTTGGTCTGGTTCCATGTCGTTTCCAGAATTAGATAAGTCATTTTCCTCAGTAAGTGATGTAAATTGGTTATTTAATATATTATTTAGTTTCTCATTGTTTTCAGCATTAAATTGTGGATTTTGTTGAGTAGTAGGATTAAAATTAACTTGGGTAGACTCCCTAAATAATTTATTTTGATTTGAATCTGACATTGAAATTTGTGATGGATGATTGTAACTGAAATTTATGTTATTATCTTGTTTCTGAAATTGATTAAGCTGTTCTTGAATCTCTTTTTGCTGTGCCATTAAATGTTGTATTTGTGCACTTGATGGATTATTTAATAAATTCTGTTGTGGCATAGTATTTTGCATAAAATCTTGTGTATTTTGAACATTATTTTGATTATTTTGTGATGAAGATTTTGTAATAGACTCATAATCAGATTGTCTGTCATTATTTAGTTGATTATATCTATTATTAATATCGTTATTACTACCATTTAAGTTATCTTTAAAATTAATAGGTGCGGGCATTGTTTTAGGTTGGTTATCACGTTCATTTAATAATTTATTATAATTACTCATTACATTTGATTTACCATTTGTAAATTGACTCGTAGCTTGAGGACGATTATCAATTTGATTAATATTAGACATATTTGTTGGATTATTTATATCTCTACTCATTTGATTTTGGCCAGATTTCTTTATTGTTTCTGTAAAATAATTTATTGAAACATTTATTACTTTTTGTGACAAATATCTACTAAGATCTACATCAGATGTGTTAGATGGGACATTAAAAGTATTGCGTTGTTTATATATGGTTTTTACTATATTAATGAGCTCGTTCTTAAATTTAGGATCTGAATTAATGTCATACTTAGAAGTTGTATTCAATTTATTTCTGAGAATATTGTAAATAATTCCAAAATTTTCTTTTGAAAAAAAGAGTTGTTCCATTATATTATTAATAATATTTAAATTTTTCTTTAAAAGCTTATTTAAAAGTAATATATTTATATAATAAATGAATTCTAATTTATTTAACTACTCATCTCATGTTATTGCTAAACCACAACAAATTAAATCACTTAATGAATCAAGTAATATTATTATAATTGATTCAAAAGATAGAAACAAAAAACTATATTCTAATTCTAATAATTATACAATTACATTTCCTAATGTATTTAGAGATATTGTTGAAATTGAACTCATTTCGATATGTTATAAATATAGTAATCTTAAAATAGACAAAACATGTAATACTATTTTTGTGAATAACAATTCAACAACTGATAATATAGAAGTTACAATACCTGATGGAAATTATACAGATAGTGAACTTAGTACAATGTTTGCAAATGAATTTAGTAACAATCAATTACAATATAAAATTAATATGAAATATTCTAGTAGATTAGATAGATATTATTTTATAATAAATAATTCTGATATTTTTACACTTGAATTCAAAGGAAATATGTCTACTTACTCAGATAATTTATTTACTGATAATAAGAATATTACTATATCACAAAATAATCAAATAAATATTTATAAAAAGTCTACCAATGGTGCCTACTATGGATTCAGTCCAGATAATTTTACAAATTCGCTTAACATAGATAGAATGACAATAGAAGCTATTCAAGATATTGAAGATAATGGTAAATTTAATCATAAACTTATACTAGATTTTTCTGATAATAAGAGTCATTATCAAATGACTGAAGCTCTAAATATGTATGATAATGATTTGAAATTGACAATTGTTGCAGGCAATACTATTTATGATATAGATAACACTAAGTTACAATCTGATAATACAAATACGATTAAATTTAAGATTGAAAACAATAAAATTAATATAATGATTGTTTTAGATGTAAATCTAGAAACTATATTTACAAGTAATATTGTTGAAAATCCTAATATTTATACAAATATATTAGTGGGAGATATTATGAAAACCGATTTACGTGATCAATATGTCTTATTAGATATAAAAGAGTTTGATAGATTAATTTCATCTAATGATAATATTCATAATTCATATGTAAAAATCCCAGTTGATATCAATAATCATCAATATTTTGATAATGCAAAAGTTCATGGTACAATTAAATATTTTGATCCAATTCTTCCATCTCTGGACAGATTTACTATTAAAATTCGTGACAGAAATGGAATAATTCTTAATGATAATGGTCTTGATCATACAATGATATTTTCTGTAAAATGTCTTAATGATAAAAAAAATTATGAATCCTAAACCTTAAGAATATTATTTAATGCAGTTTGAATACTTGAACGCTCAAAAGAATTTATTACAGATATTTTGTCTTCAAACTTTTCTCTTAGCTGACTGATAATATTATTTTGTTCGTCATTCAGAACAGAAGAAAAAGTATTAATTAGGATATGGTATTTAATATTAGAATTACAATTAATATTTTTTAATTTAATGATATAATAATCAATATTTTTTATACTATCTTCGTTATTAATATGACAAACTATAAAATTATACTGAAAGGTTTTCTTTACATATAACATTAAAACTCTAAATAATCTATTTGAGCCAGGTAAATCCCATAAATAATATTTTTTGTTTAATAGGTTACACACTTTATAATTAATACTGATTGTAACTTTCGGGTCATATGGTTCATTACATCCAGATAATGTATGTAATATATGACTTTTTCCAACTGCTGTATCGCCAACAAATAATAAATGCATTGTTTACTATACATGTAATTATTATTTGAAATCAAATTTTATACTTATTTTTCCATTCTGAAAATTTACTTTGAAAAAGGTTTAGTCTATTTTTAACATCTTTATCATCATTATATTTGAGTAAATCCTCTCTTGTAAGTGATAATCCATTAAATGGATTTGTAGGCTTAAAATATAAATGATTTAAGATAACCCTTTTATCAACAATAGTTTTTGTATTAGGTAATTCAAGTGGTTCAATAATCGGTGAACAGTAAATTGGATCAAGAAATTCATCTGGTATATCCAAGCTATATTTCTCACATTTATTACTGTATTCGTAGATATGCTTATCACAATTTAAAATTATTTTATCTGTTATTGATTGTATAGTTTCTTCTTCATTAATTTCAAAAAATCCTATCATTTTTCTCAAATTATCAAATTCTTTACGTGGATATAATTCTTCATTACAGCATAAATTATCCAGATATATATTTCCGTTCATAATTTTATTAACATCAGTGTATATCATCTTAAGTAGTTTTTCTATAATACATGTTAATTTATTACTTGTTTGAGAAAACCCTAATCCTGATTTTTTGAGTTCATGTATGTCACGAAATATTCTCTTTTTGTATATATTTTTGAATATGCATTGATACAGTTCTGAAATTTTAGATATTAATAATTCATTACTTGAAAATTTATTAATAATAAAAGATATTATTGAATAATAATAGAGACATTTGTAGATATTACTACAAGCACTTGTAGTTTTAATAATACTAGAAAAAATACTTGTATCAATAAAAATAGCTTCCATAATAGATGATAAATCACTTGAAACAAGAATAAAAAATTTTGTAAGTATATCTTCGGGAATATCTCTTAAGGTAGTATCAAAATATTCTTTCATATCTTGTTCATTTGAGATTTTGTCAATCATTTTAATTGTTTTTATATTACTATCTGTATTCATTTCTGTAAGAAAATGCTTGGAGATTCCATCTATACAATCAGTAAGAATATAAATAATATGGTCTCTTGTTAGCTTTTTTTCATAAAAACCACTAGTTTCACCATAATTTTCCAATTTATTATATAAATAAATTAGATTTTTAATTGATTGTTTATTATAAAATATTTTTTTTCCGCTATCAGTCACAAATCTTGTTAAAACATGAATATTTATTTCGTTACTTTCAAGTATTGTATTTACATCATGAGTAGAAATATTATTAAATAACACCTTATAATCTTGAATGTTTGGTAAATTTATAAACCATTCATGAGATATGATATTTAATAAATCTAATATAGAATTTTCATAATTATTAAGAGCACCTTTATGCAAATTACATAAATACTTGGAAAATTCATGATTACTTAATATTTGTTTTAACCAATTCACATATATAGCAGTATCTTCCTCCATGTATTTAATTTGTTTTTCAATTTCATTTTTAGAATAATTGCTTGACGTCTCGATCAAATTATATATTTTCATATGTTCTTTGTTAGTTAGTATATTAGCATGTATATATGAAGCTGTATTTATTATTAGGTCTTTTAATTCATGGTAAAATGTATCTTTAGTATCAATATCAAGTACATTACCAAATGTATTCATAATATCTATAAAGTTAATAAATGGTTTAAAATCTGATGTTTTTGCAACTGTATACTGTGAGTTATTTATGAAAGCATAAAGTTCATCTAAATCTTTTTTCATATTATTAATAGCTTCAATATAAAATGAATAATGCCTTGTTTCAGCTTTGAATTCAAAATAATCAATATATTTTTTATTATTAACGATTTCCCTTAAAAAATAGTTATAAAATAATTTTTCTTTAATTAAAAAATCAATATTTTCATTAATAAATGATTTACTCACATATTTTTCAGTAATTTCATAGTTGTAAAAAAATTTGGAAATTATTTTTATTAGTTTAATTTTGGAGAGCTTATACATATCACAATTTAAATTTTTAATTATATAATGTAATGAATATATATAATTTTGTGATGATTTGGGATTAATTATATTCCATATATTTTTAAAGTCAATACCATCATTTGTAATGTCAGCAGTATTTGTTATACTATTTACTATCATCTTGTCTACATCAGATAAGTTATCATTTATGGTTGATGTAGTATTTATATCTTGAATAATATCTTGAACAATATTATTGTTGCTTTCATTAGCAGATAAATCTGTCATATATTCATATATCAGTATTACTTTAAATAAAGTTATTAATATCTTAGAATAATTTATATTTATATTATAAACAGCTTATGTTAAAAATTTTATTAATTTTAGTGGGTATACTCTTAATATATTTCATAATTAAAAAACTTAAAAATAAATCAAATATAGAAATGTTTAGCACAAATGAACCTACTCCATTGGTTTTAAAAGTTATTGCTGATGACTATCTTGGTATTTATCATGAAAAGAATCCAGTATCTGTCAAACTATCAGATGAAATGATTCGAACAGAAGAAATTGATTCGAAATATTCCAATAATAAGAAAATAATGTCTAATAATGGAGTATGGTTATCTCATGGTAACTTGCCAAAAGCATGTTGTAACAAAATTATTGATATTACTATACCTGATTTTAAATCCAATGATAGACTATTATTTTTTGTAGGGAATACTGGAGGCCCTGGATATGTAGCTGGTCAAATCGAATACAATGGCCGAACATATCAGACGGACGCTTTTAATGAAGACATATGGAATTGTATAGGCGTATTACCAGGATTAAGTGTAAAAGGATTTGATACAAGCGATTTAATTAATGAATTCCCTACTGAGGGCAAACCATATCTTGGCAATATGGCAAAACCTATTACAGGAAGTTGTAGTGGAAATATACATTTTACTGAATTCATGACAAACCTTGCTAAATTTCTTCATAAATACGATAAAAGCAATACGATTAATAGCTCTGATATCATTAATAGAACAGAAGAAGTAATAAAAAAATACGGGTATGGAACTGATGATTGTAGAAATTTGGACAAGGATACTTGGTTAGCAGGTATTGAAAATATCAATACTAAAAATATGGGATGTTTTACTAATGATCTTGCATTGTATAATAATAAGATTTTTTTTGGTTGGTATCGAGATGATATTAAAGATAGTGATTTGGAAGAAGCATTGGCTAGATTTTACGGAAAGATTTCAAATATGCCACAAATTATTTCATTCATTATACAAGTATTTGGTTTAAATTTAAAAGATTCAAAGGTATTTGATAATGAAAATAGTACACAAAAATATGATGTTGATGAATATTATGAAAAATTAGCTTTATTGATTGGTTTAGACCCAAAAGACAAAAATACCATGTCACAAATGTTACCTATTTTAGAACCTACAAAATGTAACCCTCTAAATATTGAAGAAGAAATAGACTTTTATTGGAAAAAAGATATATCAAAAGAATTTAGAGAAAAATATAAATCAAATCCATTTTGGTATAAATCTGGAAAAAAGCTAGGTTGTTTTAGTGATGCATCTACGTGTATTACAACAAGATTAACTGATACATTAGAAGGTTCAAACTATACCGAAGAACAATGTAGAAATAAAGCAATGAAACGCGGTGATAAATTTTATGGTTTACAGGAAAAGGGTATATGCAAAACGTCGGGAAGTAATTCCAATAATTATGAAAATTTAAATTTTACTAATCCCGCTCAAGAATGTATATCTGATAATCAATGTAATACTAAAAATTCCGCAACTTGGGGTCAAGTAGTTGGTTCCACTGGAAATAATTTAGTATATAGTAATGAATCTGCACCTAAATTAGTAAATGCATCGACAATAAATGAATTTAATTCAGTAATAAGTAATCAATTTGACCAACAAGGAGAAAAATGTAATTTACTTACAACAGAACCAGAGATGCTAGGTAATGCAAGTTTTAGAGGCAATGAATTTTATGGATATTTGGTTATAGAATTTAAACCTAAAACTAATAGCTCTAAATTTTGTCCAGATCCAAACTACAATGAATGGAATCCTAAAGGTTGTTCATTAAGAACTGATAAAACATCATGCTCTACAACAGCTATAAACTATGGTAATTCAATAAGATTCATTCCCGACGATACTTTATGTAGAACACGTTATGAAAAAATTAAACCCGTATCAATTGTTTCTGGAGGTAAAGTTAATAATCCATTAGTTGTAGGTAATAATACAAATGTTAATACAAATTTTATTGGATTTTTTAATAAATGTATATCTAATATAAGAAAATCAATAATTAATAATGCTCCGCAAACAAACACAAAAGGAAATATCAGTATGAATGAGGTTGAAGATTTCATTAAAGTTTTATACGATATATCTAAAAATAGCCAATCAATACTTAATGAAACTGATGTTTGGGATGGTTCAAAATCCGATATATTAAAATTTGTTTCTGAACAAACATCTAATCTATCTTTATTGACAAATAAAATAAAACGTGCTTATGAAAGATGGTCAATAATTAACCTAGAAAACAATACAGATGATGGTCAAGGTGAAGGGGGTACTTCATCAGTTGGCAAAAATAAATCTGATATTTCTGAGGAAACAATTAACGGTTTTGAAACTAATTATAATATTTTATCAGAAAAAATACGTATAATTTCGAATTTATGTGTATGTAGTGATAATAAATGTGACAATATTTGTGGCATTGAGATTGTCCCGGAACCAAAACAAGAAATATATCATAGATTATCAGTTTCTAAACCAATTAAACACATGAATCAAAATGTTAAATGTCAACTTAGAAGAGGTCAATACTTAGGAAATAGTAGATATAAGGCTGTTTGGAATTGTGGTGCAATTAAATCAATACCAATGAAATTCAGAGTTTGGGACCCTAATGTCAAGGGCAAACCAGCCAGATCAATGAAAATAAATGTATATCAATCTAAACACGGAGTATATCGCTACAAAATGGAACCAGTTATATTTGCAGAATATATATTAGGAAATAGTGAGAGAAATTGTAAAAAAGCAGCAACTCATTATGGAATCATACCAGGTAAAAGCTGGGGTTGTGCTGACCAATTAACAAAAAGTTGGTGGTCAGGTAAAGATTCTCAAAAACAAGGTAGAGGTCCAAATATCAGAAATGGACCAGGATGTACTTCGTCTGCTATTCCAAATACAAGGTCAGGTAATTATAAGAGAGAATGTAGAAGGTTAAAATTTATTCAAGGTACAGGTAAAACATCGGTTAATGATGAGGAATGGTGGAAAGTTAACACTCAAAATGGTCTGATACCAAAAAACTTTTGGGCATTTAGAGCTGATTCGTGGAGTACACGACCAGATGGAGCAAGTTTACTGTATATATCTCAATATGGTAGTAATAAAAATGTAAGAAGATATAAATTTTCATGGGGTAGAGCATGTTGTGGTTGGTCGCCATATTTTTGTTTATGGGTATATAAAAATAAAAAAAATATACCATTAAAATTACAATCAAAAGCTCAACAATTTTATGTTTCTCAGTCCTTTCAGCCGTATCATAGATTTGCAGTTAGTACAAGATCAATTAATGCTGGATGGTCTAATGTATTCCAATTTTGGGCATTTTCAAGTAATCCGGGTGATATCCAAAATGATAAATTAGGAAGATGTGAAGCAGATTGTGATACTGATGCTGACTGTAAAAATGGAATGGTATGTCATCAACGTAATGGATATGATATAATACCTGGTTGCTTACCTGGTGGAAAAGGTGATGTATCTGGTGGAGACTACTGTATACCAAGAGAAAACATTTATAAGGGAAATGCTACACCAGGGAAGATTTATCAATCGGATAGCACTGACAAGGTATTTTTGAAAATCAGACAAAGAAATAGACAAGGGCGAATACAAAATAGAATGTGTAACTTGGACCAACGCTCCGCTGTTAATAGTAATAATAGATCAGAAGTTATATGGAATTGTAACGAAGATGGTGGTAAATCAATAAGTCTTGATGAAAATAGCCGGGAAATCAAAGCAACACTTGATGGTAAAACATGTAAGTTAGATCATAATCCTGCTCAAAAAGGTATTGTTGATGCGGAGTGGGATTGTTCACAACCGCCTCTTGGTTCAATTAAAATAAATAAAAAGAAATAATTTAAAAATATAACAATAATGTATATGAATGTCATATAATTTATTTTTATCATCATCGTCGGCGGTTCGTATGGCTACACTTATTACTGCTGTTAGACCAGATTTAGTATTTGGCACCGCTTTATGGGGTTTAAAAAAAACATATGATGGTATGCATTATATTTTATTAGGAAGTCACACATCTGATCAAATTGATGAAAAAAAATTGTTAATTGAACTAAATAATAAAACAACTTGCCAACAAGAAGAAATAAAAAATTTAAGTGAAAAAATAAATATTCTTACCGATTATATTGAGAAAAATAGTAAAAAGAATGATATCTAATATTACTTAAAAATAAAATATTATTTATTTTAAAGAAACATGCCAGTTTACACAGAAAAGCAGTTAGATAATATGTCTTTAAAGCAAAGAGAACAAATAAAATTTTATTTGCATGATTTACAGACAACTTCAAATCAAGAAGAGGTATATAAAGATACACGTGTTAATGATTATTTAAATAATAACGATAGAAAAAATACACCATTACATAATCATAAAAAATAAAATATTCTATACACTGATTATAATAAATGAATTTATTTATTTTAATCAAAAGATACAAAAATTTTCACATTAGATTTATTTAGTTTTTTTGTTGCAGAAATTGATAATTCCTGACGTTTCCTTCTCTTAGATTTGGTATCCGAATTTTTTTCGAGATTATAGATAGCTTTATAACACGTATTCATATCACTTTCTATTTCTTCGAGATGTTCTGATATGTAAGTCAGCACTGAATTTTGAATTGTCCATCTAAAAAAATTCAATTGACCTACAGTGGTTACAAGTGATTTATTCCCATCGTAGTAAAAATTAATACGCGACCTTCTACAAAACGGATCAAACTGTTTCTTTTGGTAACCTTTTAATTGTAACTTGTAGTCGAGATAGACGACAAATTCTTTTCCAGTTTGATTATCAGAAATAGAATTAATGATATTACCGTCTTTGTTGATTAAATATGAAATGTTATTTTTTTTTGAATAATTTGTTACAAACCAATCCATGACACGCAATGATATTTTAGATTGACCATTAATAATTGGCATGATAACATCTAAATTTTCTTTTTTTTTAAAGAATGTTTCAAGTGAATTCATTAGAAGGTTTTGTTTTACATTATTAGATTTAAGTGTTTTACTCATAATAAACATTATCTAATTTTTGTTTTTAAGTATTTTATTAATTTAAAGTTAATTAAATTAGTATATTATATAATGGCAACGGCAGTTACAATTACAGATGCATTAGAAGCAATGCGTGATTGCGATGATAGTATAATGGAGATAGATGCTATGATACCAAGACTACTAACAATGAAAAAGCAACTAAAAGCTCAAAAGGAGTACATTGAAGTTGCTATTAAGGATGCAAACGATTCCGATAATACTAATGCTGGTGCTGCTGTAAATTCAGCAACAGACCAAAATGCATTAATAGTTGATTTTAGAGTAAAATTATTCAAGCATCAACAGAAAATTCAACGTTTGGCAACTGCTTCAACTACAGTTGGTACATTAGCTACTGATATTACCATAGGTACAACTACGAGTACCAATAGTGATGACAACCGCGCGGTTAAAAATGGCGGTGGCGGAGGTGCAATATTTACCTCTGCTCAAACTGGTACAAGTACTCAAGAAAATCAAGCTAATTCACCTGTATTTGATGGTGTTGACCTTACTGGAACAAAAAAATTCCTTATAGGTGTAAATGCTTTATTAACACAAGCTAATGATATAACCAGTAATACAAATGCTACAGAAGCAATTATACCTAAGGCAGGCGTTGTTGACGCAAATGGTTCTACTGGAGATTTCAGTAGTAATTATTTACCGGGAGGGCCACACAAGATAAATGAAGAGGTGTTACGTGGATTATTGGTGCTTGGAAATAATGGTGAAACCGGCGTTAACAATTTAGCTACAAATGACGGTATTGCTATTACGGAAGTCACTGACGATAATACCACAGATAGAGGTAAAGTAATAAGGGGATTTGGTTTAAGTTAATTAAACTATAAAATAAAATTTTATAGACTAATTATGATTTAGCCTTTTTAGCTTTTTTCTTGAATGTTTTTGGTTTGTAATTCTTAATGATTTCTAAGCATTCTTTTTTACTTAATTTAGCAGGGTCTTTGCTTTTAGGTATAGAGACATTTTTTGACCCTTTTTTAATGTAAGGACCAAACTTACCATTCATGATTTTTAAGTCTTTGAACTCTTTAATAACATTACTTTTTTTCTCATTCAATTTTTCTATGGCTTGTTCCAATGTAATTGAATCGTCTTCAATAGATACATTATTGCCATTGTGATTGATATATAGACCATGTGGCCCTTTTTTAATAAGTATTTTCTTTGATTCATGTTCGCCTAAATCTATAGGATATTTTAACAAATGAATAACGTCTTCTAACTTAATTTTGTTAATATCTGGATAATCATCCTTCGATATGCTTGCGTACTTTGGGGATTCACCATGTTCTCCTAACTGAATACACGGCCCATACTTGCCAATATAAGTATACACATTCTTATCCTGATATTGTCCAATTGATTTTAATTTTTTATCTTTATACGTCTTATTAATGCTTGAATCAGATTTCAATTTATCAACAGTAGGGTGAAATGTATTATATACTTTAGAAATTATTTCAGTCCATTCTTCATTTCCATCGGCAACTTTATCAAGGTCGGATTCAACTTCTGAAGTAAAATCATAGGATACAATATTCGAAAAGTGATTATCCATGAATTCAGATACCAATTCACCCGTGTCTGTAGTAAAAATCTTGTTTTTTTCAGATACAGATTTAGATTTTTTGGTTTTAATTTCAAGTTTTTCTTTTGGCTTTATACAAAACGTCTCAAGTTCGATATCTTTATAATTGTGTTTGGTCTGCTTAAGAGCGTATTTTCTTTCAAATAATTTAGCAACAATTGTAGCAAATGTCGAAGGGCGTCCAATTCCTTTGTCTTCCAATTCTTTAATGAGTGAGGCTTCGGTGTATCGAGGCGTTGGTTTAGTATTTTTCTCTATTGCTTCAATTTTGTTGGGTTTAAATAAACTGTTTAATTCAATTTTTTCTATAAGTTCTTGGTCATCGGAAGTATCACTTGTGTAAACTTTTTTGTAACCCAAATCAATAATTTTCTTAAGAGTAAACTTAAACTTATGAATATCTTTTTTAGTGGAAGTCAGGGTATATTCATAAACTTCTTCCTTGTATTTCTTCATTTGACATGCAATTGTTCTATTGAAAATAATTTTATATAGCTTTTGTTCATTAGCATCAAATTCATCATCAATTTCAACAAGCTTTACTGGACGTATACACTCGTGAGCTTCCTGAGCATTATCCGTTTTGGGTTTAAATTCCTTTTTCTGAAATAATCCAGGATATTTTTCATCACAATACTCCTGAATATTTTCAATAAAAGTATCAGCTATGTATGTAGAATCAGTACGCATATATGTAATTTTACCTTTTTCATATAATTTTTGCAATACACTCATAGTAACTGTTGGAGACATTCCGAATTTTGAACTGGCATCCTGCTGAATGGAAGAAGTAATATACGGCGCCGGTGCAGCAGACGTACTGATACTCTTTCTACAGTTATCAAGTTTGTATTCATACTTTACTAGCTTGGGAA